>JACCDX011251809.1_pt1 | contig 10503 bp, 8 predicted proteins | sample 7449681 | NCBI WGS metagenome assembly JACCDX01 (sample SAMN15323450, study PRJNA562643) | freshwater metagenome | isolation source: river surface water | place: USA:Blue River Watershed | collected 2017-08-18
AAAAAAATAATTTGGTAAAAAAGAAAGATAAAGATATTTCCTTTTTTTATTCTTTACTACTTTCTTGAGGTTCCTGCGGTTCTAAAAGTTCCTGGGGTTTATTTTTATCCTGGGGTTCCTGAGGTTCTTGTGGTTTATCTTTTTTATCTTGAGGTTCTTTTTTATTTTCCTTTTTTTCTTTTTTATTTTCCTTTTTTTCTTTTTCTTTTAATCCGCAAAATAATGATTTTAATTTTTTAAATAAAACCTTTACCTTACTAGGTTTAGCGATAATATCTATAACTGATGGTGCAAAATTTTCAACTGAGAATAAATACATTTTTTTATTTTCTTCATCTTCTATAAGATCAGCACATTTTTTTAATACTTTTAATACTATATATTTTTTTTGGTGCCCTTTATACTGTTTTAATTTTTTTGTATATGATACTAATAATGTTGCTAAAAAAACATAATCATCCATTTTTAAATTTAAATTTATGAGATCTTTATAAATTTTATCAGCTTCAATATCAAGGTTATCCATACACTAAAAAACGCACAGATATATTATACAATTTTAAAAAATGAATTTTTTTATTACAAATTACATACACACAATGGAAAATCAATATATTCGATCTATAATTACAAATAAAATTCCAAAAATTCAAGTAACAGAAGATAAAATATGTGAAACTTACCATACTAAATTACCATTATTTACATATCAAAAATATATAGTTCAACTCATGTTAGATATTGAAAATTTTAAATATTATAAAGTTAATGGTATTGTAAATTTTAATCAATCTGGATTTCTAAAAGAACCTTTAGGAACTGGTAAAACAGTTGAAATTTTAGCATTGATATCAACAAACCAAATACCTAATAATATGTATGTCAAATATATAAGTTTGCAAGATGATTTTATTTCAAAGGTTTACCCGGAAAATAGAAAGAAAAAAACAAGTGTTATAAGTATAAATAGTTCCATTTTAAAACAATGGATTTCTGAAACAGAAAAATTTACTTATCTTTCTTGGTACGTTATAAATTCGAGAGAAAGTTTAATTCATTATATCACAAATATACAAAATTTAAATTATGACATTTTATTTATTACCGATGGTTCTGTACTAAACAATGATTCAGAAATTATTACTATAATTAAAAGTTATAATTCTGAGTTTACTGAATTTAAAATATTAAAAAAAATTTTATATTCTTCAGTTTTAGCACTTATAGAATTTCAATTTACAAGGGTAATTTTTGATGATTACTTTTTATTAAATTCAAATTTCAGAAATTTAATACCAACTGGATTTACTTGGTTTATTTCTTCAACTGCTAAAGATGATAGGTTTTACTCAAAAGGAGTATATAGGTTATCTGATGATAACACATATGATTTTAACTTATTGAATTTGTATAATATTCATGAAAACTTTATTGTTAAATGCTCTAATTCTGATATTGAAAATTATGACTCTTTGTTTTTCAAAATAAAATATAAAGTTATTTTTCTACATAAAAAATCTGATCACTTAATAAAAAATATTGTTGAACTTTCTGGTATTAACCAATACTATGATTTAATTAATTCAGATTGTTACGATACTATTTTTAAAAAATATAAAATAAGATGTAATAATATTTATGATTTGTTTAAATTTGTTTTAAAGAAAAATTACGGTAATGTAGCTAAAAGTTTTGTAGCAATAAAAAAATTAAAAATTATAAAACAAGAAATTAATAATTATATTACAATTGATTACGAAAATTTTGATGATTTTGGAAATTATCAAAATTTAACTGAACATGAATTTCATGTAAAGTATGGAAATATTAAAAACTTAAATAAGATTATTGAAGAAAAAGTGAAATATCCAAATATGGAAAATGATATTTGTAATATAATTGAAAGATTAGAAATTTATAAAAAGAAAAAATTAGAATTATTGGATAAAGTACATTTGGAAAAGGATTGTTTGATATGTAATAAAATTAATATGGACAGAACTGTTATTATGAATTGTTGTATTAATTCAATATGTGAAGAATGTTTTATAAAACACTTTAATGTTTTTAAATCTGAAGTATGTCCGTTTTGCAGAAAAGTTTTATATACAAATAATGTTATGGTTTTTGATAATCATAATAAATTAGAGTATATTAAAATGTTAGGTGAAATTAAAGAATCCCAAGAACCCCAAGAACCTCAGGAAACCCAAGAACCTCAAGAAATTGAAAAAAATAAATTTGATGTGCTTTTAGATATTTTAAATAATAATATTAAATATGAAAATGATATTGTTATTGATATTCCAAATGTTGTTTATGGTAAAAAAGAAGTTGAAGTTGAAAATGATAATATTAAAAAGGTTTTAATTTATTCTAATTTGATTGAAAGTAAAAGAAAAATCATTAAAAATCTTAAGTTTACTAATTTTATTTTAATCGAAAATTTTAATGATTTTATTGAATCTAAAAAAAATTGTATTATGATTTTAGATGTTAAAAAAGAATATGCAGGTATAAATTTACAATGTACAACCGATATTATTTTTATTGAAAATTATTTTACATATACAACAGATTACCAAATTATAGGACGAGGTCAAAGAATAGGAAGAACGAATAATTTAAAAGTTTGGTTTTTACTTTATGAAAATGAAAAAGATTATTTTAATAAAAAGTATTACACAAAATTATAAAAAAAAAGAAAAGATAAAAGATAATTTTTTTAAGGGGAATTTTTGAAGGATTTTTTTTCATTTCCTTTTTTTTACATTTCTTTTATTTCGTTTAGCTTTGCAATTGCTAAATTTATATCTATTGTTTCGTACTTTTTTCTATAAGTTTTTAAAGAAACTTGTGTATCTTCATTTATAAGATTTATATAAATTTCGGTATCATCTTTAAAAGGAATATTATTTTTTTGACAATAGATTTTAAAATTTTGTTTATCTCTATATGAAATATCCGGATCGCTATTTTGAATATTCATAAAATCCCGGTTAAGTTGAACTAAAAATTCTTCTGTACTTAAATATGTCATTTCAAACATTTCTTTTTCAATTGTATCGTATAATTGTGCATAACGTAAAGCTTGATGTTTTGAAATTTCTTTATGTTTATCAAATTTAAGATATTCTTTTATTTTTAACATCATAGTAAAAAGAGTAGATAAAATTAAAGATGGTGTTGTACTTTTTTTTGTAATTTGATTTATAGCAGTTACTACAATTGTAAAAACTCCTATTAATATATGTAAATATCTATAATACATATCATATTTACTATATTTGTCTATTAAAAAATTTAATAATATTTTTTTCATTAAAATGTTTTTTTTAATTTCATTAATCTTATTCATTTTATATTATTTTATATTCTTTTATTTTATATTCTTTTTTTTATTGGTTTTAAGTTATGTAATTATTTTTTACATTTTTACCCTTAATTTTTCTTTTTTAATAAGTTAAAATTTTTATTATTAAAATGTCATCAACAGTTTCGTAACTGATTGAGTTGCTTATAAATGTTATTAAATAAATATAAAAACTTTCTATAGAATTAAAGTATAAGTTTTTTAAAGTATCATTTAATTCAATTTTTATATTTGTTTTTACATTAAATATTATTTCAGTTTCATCTGAATAATTAAAATTAAATATACATGACTTATCATTTGGATCGGTAACTTTTTCAAATGCTTTATTTAAACAATAAATTATATAAGGTAAATTTGATGTTTTAATTGTTTGTTCAGATATATAATTTACTATATAATCACATTGAATAAGTTTAATAATATTATTAATACTTGCATAATCTAAATTTTTTTGGTCTTTTTTTTCTTGTGGTAAATTTGAATATTTGAAAAGTTTAATAATTTCTAATTTGTCAATAATGTTTTTTTTATTTATAATATCTTCGATACACATAAGCGATAAATCACATATAAAAAGTAATTGGTCATTGATTGTTATTTTATTCATAATAGAAAGAAAGAGAGAAAGAGAGAAAGAGAGAAAGAAAGAATGGGGTTTATATTTTTTTTATACTACTTTTTATAAAAATTGAATAATTAATAAAATATAAAAATGACACGTGATTACACAGATTTTAAAAATTTTAATGGTGTACTTGATACAGGTACAGGAATATATACTTTTGATAAATTATTATACAAAAACTCACATGGTAAAGTTAGATCATGGCAAATATTTTTAAGACTTATAAAAAATGCAGCTGACATAGATAGTATTGATTGGAATCTTACAAAAGAAGACCAAATAGATATTTTACCTTCTTATTTTGATGTAGGTACAAAAATCGATTCTCATATTTATGCTCAGTATTGGTCAGAATCTGGAAATATTGACGGTAAAATTACTAGACAAATACCAACTTATATAACACAACCAAAAAACATAGGTAGAGCAAATGAACGAAACGTTTTACAATGTGGACTTATTGAATGCAGAGATAAATTTTTAGGAAAAAAAGATGAAGTTGCTGATAAAATAAATGAAGGGTTGCCAACAAATTATAATTGTAATATGTATTTTCCTATGTTAGCAAAACCATGGAAAGATAATAAACATTTAGTTTATCCTGTTTATGTTCAACCTAAGTTAGATGGAAATAGGTGTTTATCTTATTTATGTATAAAATCAGATGAGCAATATGAAAAAGTTAAATCGTTTTATAATAGGTATAAAAATGATCTCGAAAGTGAAGACCCTGAATTTTTAAATTTTATTGATAGATATGTTATTATGTACTCAAGAACAAAAAAAGATATTCAGGGATGTTTACATATTAAAATAGAATTATTTAATATTTTATTTAAATTATATAATATTAAAGATAAGGAAAGTATTTATCTTGATGGTGAAATTTATAAACATGGCAAAAGTTTACAAGAAATAACAGGTGATTCAAGAAATGAGAGGTATACAGTGAGTGATAATGAATATCATATTTTTGATTGTTTTTATTACAGTAAAAAATTTAGTTTTAGTAAACGATTACAATTTTTAAGTAAGATATCAAATTTAAATTTTGTTAAGGTTGTTGAAACTCATAAAGTAGATAATGAACAACAAGCTAAAAAGATTTATAAGGACTATATAAAGAAAAAATATGAAGGAATCATTTTAAGAAATGATGACATTTATGAACAAGATAAAAGAAGTAATAATGTTATTAAAATGAAAAAAGAATTTACTGAAGAGTTTATATGTATAGGATTTAAAGAAGGAGAAAAGGGAAGAGATAAAGGATGTGTTATTTGGGTTGTAAAAAATGAGGAAGGTAAAATTTTTGATGTTACCCCAAATTTAAGTATTGAAGAAAGAAAAGAAATTTATAAAGAATGTAAAACAGATTTTGATAAAAAATTTAAAAATAGAAAGTTGACTATTAAATACGAAGACTTATCAAACGATGGTATTCCTTTAAGAGCTAAAAGTTTAGGATTCAGAGATTATTTATAAAGAAGGAAGGAAAAGAGGGAAAAGAGGAAAAGAGGGAAAAAGAGGAAAAGATGATATGAGTAAGTTATTAAATAAAAAAATTTTAAAAACATAAAAATTATTTCTTTTCTTGTATTTTTTATAATTTAATTTATTTTTTTATTTCTTTATTCATAAATATATATTAAGTTTTTAAAATGTTCGCTACTGGAGGAGATTATAAAGATAACCTTGAAATGTTTAGAAAATTATCATCTTGGTTAATGTTGTTAGTAATTTTAGTTTTGGTAATTTTAGTTGTTGCTGGAGAACTTGAAGTTAAAGTTAAAAAAGATAGTTATAGTGTTTATGAAGATAAATTTTATACTTCTGGTGCTAATCAAAGATTCGCAACTATGGGAACACAACCCGGTAACGATCCTACACCATGGGAAAGAGCAAGAGGAGATTATTCAGGGTTTAGCATTGCAGGAAATCAACCACCGGGATTTTTCGGATCTGAAGCCGTTGCACTTGATACTACTGGAATGGCTGTAGCTGATGTAATTAGAGATAGTCCAATTGGACAATAAAAAAATTAAAAAATATTTTTTTTGTTTATATTTTTTTTAGTATATATTTATTAACCATGGGTATGCTTAATCCTTTTGACAAGGAAAACGGATTTTTAATAAGAAAAATTTTTAACTTTTTAGTTTATGCTTTTATAATTGTTATGTTGATTTTAATTTTTATAGAACTTTCAAAAGTAAAAAAAGATGTAAAGGAAATAAAAAAAGAAAAAGTAGGAGAAGATGAAAAAAATATTGTAACAAAAGATAAAAAAAGGAGGGTAGATAAAAAAGGAGGGTAGATAGAAAAAAGGGAGAAGGGTTAATAGAAAAAAAAAGATTAAAAAAAAGATTAAAAAAATAAAACCATCAACTTTTTTTACTTTAATAAAGATGCTTGTAATTTTTTTAAATTTGAAATCTCTTTTTTTATATTGTAATCTTCGCTGTCACTACTTTCACTTTCACTTGAGTCATTTGTTTCATTTGTTTTTTTGTTAAATACTCTTTTTCTAAATACATACAAGATAACTAAAATAATTAAAACTATTATTATAAAAATGGCATACATAACATTTTTATTTTTTAAAATACTTTGTTTGGTAGTGTCAGAAGAAGAAGGTTGAGTTTTGGATTCGTCCATAATATTTATATTATAAAAAATGAATATTTAAAATAAAGATAGATAAATAAAAAAAAATGGAACGTGACATTTCATGTATGGAATATTTTGAACATATGCGTACTAAATCTATGTGGGCAGGTAATAAATCTATTGTTGAAACGAAATATCACACTATTTCAGGTAATAAAATTAAAAATGAAGAGTTGAGTTATTCACCTGCACTTTTTAAACTTTTTGATGAAGTTTTAGTTAATGCACTTGATCATCATACACATTACCCTAAATTAGTTACATCTATTGAAGTTACTTTTGATGGTAAAAGTATTTGTGTAAAAAATAATGGTCCCGGAATTTCATTAAAAAAAATAAAAGTTAACAACAATGAAATTTATGCACCAACTGCAATTATTACAGTTCAATTTAGTGGAGACAATACAAAAGTTAAAGAAGTGTCTTATAAAGGTGGTACCAATGGCATAGGTTTAAAAATTGTTACAGCCTTTAGTAAAAGTATAAAATTACAAACCGTAAGTAACTCAGTTATGTTTACTCAAGAAGTTCTTAACGGAGGAAGTGAAATTTTAGAACCTGAGTTAATACCAACTTCTTCATTACCTTTTACAAGTGTTACTTATCTTCCAAATTATGAAGAATATTTTAAATTTACTGCTGAAGATTGTGCTGATGTTATGAATAAATTATATTTTATTAGGTGTCATCAAGCTAAAATTTACACAGAAATAAATATAACCTATAATGGAATTGTTGTGAATACGGAAAATTTACAAGATTATATTAATAAAAGATTTAGTGCTATCCCAAAAATACAATTTAACATTATAAAACCAAAATGTCCAGATTGGGAAATAGTTATTTGTTTGCGTCAACATCATGACGAACAACAATTTAGTATAGTAAATGGTATAAATATTATAAACGGAGGTTCTCATATTTCATACGTAGAGAATTTGATTTTTAAAGGACTAGAAGAAAAAATAAATAAAATATTTGAATCGGGAAGTTATACAAAAGAAAAACTTTTTAAACATTTATTTATTGGGTTTCTTGGTAAAATTAATAATCCTAGTTTAGATGCACAAGTTAAAGATAAAATTAATGACAGAGTTACAAGTTATAAAGGTTATGAAATAGAAGATAGTGAAGATGTTTTATCTCAAATTTGGAAATTAGTAGAAAATATTATTATTAATGAAAACACTTTAAAAACTATAAGTAATTTAAAAAAGAAAAAATCAGGTAGTAAAATAATTGTTGACAAATATGTAGAAGCTGAATACTCAAAACATAGAAGTACTTATAAAGATGGTATTTTAATTGTTGTTGAGGGTGATAGCGCTGCACAATGTATAAATAATGCATTTGGTAAAGTTTCAGAAAAAGAATTTAGTAGGAAAAATATTGGAATTTTTAATACTGGAGGTGTTCTTATGAATGGTGAAAAAGAAAGTAAAAATTATGATTGGAGTGAAAGTGAAAGTGAAAGTGAAAGTGAAAGTAGTGATGACTCCGAACCAGAAAATTATAAAAAAATTCCAACTAGGTATTTAAAATTTAGTAGAAGATTACCAAAGGATAAACTTATAAAAAATAAAAGGCTTATGGATCTTATTGAAGTACTTGGTTTAGATTTCACAGCAACTTATAATTTTACAGAAAAAGGAAATGAAGAATTTAAAAATGTAAAATATGGATGTATTTGCAGTATGACAGATCAAGACTTAGACGGGTTTAATATTTTTGGATTGTTGGTAACTTTCTTTATGGTGTTTTGGCCTTATCTTATTGAGAGAAATTTTATTAAACGCCTTCAAACTCCTTTAGTTAGAATTTTGTATAATAAAAAATTTGTTAAAGAGTTTTATAATTCTGAAGATGCTGAAACCTGGATAAATGAAAGTAAATTAAAATCTGATATTAAAATTAATAATATAAATTATTTTAAGGGTTTAGCTAGAAACGATGAAGACAAAGGTGAAATTACACAGATGTTTAAAAATTTTAATAAAAAAATTATAACTTATTATTATGACAAAAAAGCTTTGAAAAATATGAAAATATTTTATGGCAAAGATACAGATATTAGAAAACAAGCATTGAAAATAAATAAGTTTGACAAAATTATAAAGGCAAATACTCAACCGATATCACATGTTTTTACAATTGGTACTAAAAGTATGCAACGTGATAATATTTTAAGAAAGTTATTAAGTATGGTTGATGGATTTGTATCAGGTAGAAGAAAAGCATTTTATGTTATGAAAAATTGTACAAAAGCAACCGGGTTAAGAGTTTCAGCATTTTCAGGTAAAGCAATAGAACTCGCAAAATATCACCATGGTGACAGTAGTATGAATAATATTGGTATGCGTATGGCACAGAAATATAAATATTGTTTACATCTTCCATTATTTTTACCAGAAGGAACTTTTGGAAATTTACAAAACGGATATCACGACCTTCCACAAGCGAGATACGTTGATATAAGACTTAACCATAAATTGGTAAATGCGATGTTTAAAAAAGAAGATGAAAATATTTTAGAATACATAAAGGACGAAGATGAAATAATAGAACCTATTTGGTATATGCCAATTATTCCTTATAGTATTTGTGAAAATAACCAAATTCCTGCAACAGGTTGGAAAATTTGTATACATGCACGTGACGTTTTTGATGTTATAAGTAATGTTAAGAGATGTATTAAAACTGGTGAACCTGTTAAAAAATTAAAAATGTTCACATATACAAAACTTGTAAAAATTGGTGATAAAGAATATTCTATAGGATCTTATAAAAGAGAAAAAACTAATGATGGCAGAATTAAAATTATTATAACAGAATTACCAAAAGGTGTTTATTCTGATAGTTATGTTAAAGGAGGAAAAGTAAAAGGAAATAAAGGGAATGAGAAAGGGAATGAAAAAAATGAGAAAAAAAGTAATGATAAAGGGAATAAGAAAAGGAAAATAAATTATCATGAAAGTAGTAGTGAAAGTGAATCTGAAGAAAATGAAGAAAATGAAGAAAATGAAACTGAACCACAAAATATAATTTTTAAAGATATCTTAAAAAGAAAAACAAAGGGAATACAAAATGATATTTGTGTTGATGAAGTTAGAGATTATACAAATAATGACGGTGTTAATATTGAAATCATTTTAAAAAAGACTTTTGAATTTGAAAATGAAACCCATAAAACTTATGAGTTCATTTGTAAACATTATGGTAATTCATTCGTTGATAGTATTGTAGATTATTTTAAATTAAAAAAAGCAATTAGTCATAATATAAATATGATAAATGAAAAACAAGAAGTTGTAGAATATATGACTTATGAAGAAGTTTTTACAGATTGGTATAATTTACGAAAAAAATTATATGGTATTCGAGTTGATAGAGAATTAATTTTATGTGAATCAGAAATTATATTATTACAAAATATTCAAAAATTTAGTGAGAATCATGCAAATTATAAAATAACAAATGAAATAACTGAAGAAGAATTTGATAAAATTTTAACTGACAATGAATATAATAAAATTAATGTTAAGATTTTACACAATCCAGGTTTAATTAAAAATGAGATTTTAAAAAATGAAATATTTAATGGCGAAGGTGCTTGTTATGGATATTTGAAAGATTTAAATTATAAAAAGTTAACTAAGAAAGAATATAAAGATAGAAACAATCAATTAAAAAAATTGTTTAATAGAATTGATATTTTAAAAGATACAACTGGGTTTAAAGGTCAAAATATTTGGTTAAGTGAATTAGAACATTTAGAAGATATTATTAGAGATGGATATAATACTAAATGGATGTTTGATGAACCAAAAAGAAT
>JACCDX010785996.1_pt1 | contig 10501 bp, 2 predicted proteins | sample 7449681 | NCBI WGS metagenome assembly JACCDX01 (sample SAMN15323450, study PRJNA562643) | freshwater metagenome | isolation source: river surface water | place: USA:Blue River Watershed | collected 2017-08-18
ATACTAACTTTTCGGTTGAATTCACAAACTCTGCCCTTGCAGGTGGTGGAAATATCGACAGCACATACGGAGTGAAAACGAAAATTGGTTTGAATTTTATCAATGTAATTACAGTTGGAGCATCAGGTGCTGACTACACCACTATTAAGGCTGGTATATTGGCTGTAAAAACCGACGATGTTCTGAAAATTTTCGAAGGTACCTACACTGAAGATTCTATTGTAAACGCTGCAGGGGTTTCAAACATTACCATTATTGGAGCAGGCCCTCATAAAACAATTATTCAGGGTTCAGTAGCCCCATTTTCGGGTGGAAAAAATGGGGTATTTCGATTCACATCGAATGAATCTCATTTTCACGATTTAACCATACAGAATGGTGAAATTATGGGGAATAACGGCGGTGGAGCAATCAGTGCTTACAATACAATTCATATTCATAACTGCCGAATATTGAACAACAGAGCCATGGGCAAAGCGAATGCACTCTCTGCTGGTGGTGGTATTTTTTGTTCGAATTTGAAAATTTACAATTCTGAAGTTTCAGGAAATGTTGTAGATAACGAACAAAAAACAGGCCAATTGAACGGTGGAGGAATTTATGCGTCAAACGAAATTTATATGGAAAATACAACCGTTTCTGGTAACTTCTCTAGGTCTGACGGTGGCGGTGTATTGGCTGGTAATAACATGTCGAAATTTGTCAATTCTACCATAACAAACAATACAGCAGTTAAAGGTGGAGGTGTTACTACTTACGGAAGAAATATTTACGTCAATTCCATTGTTTGGGGTAACACAGCTACCAATGGAAAAGACATATTTGAAATCAATGGGCACGTTTACCCAATTTATTTGACAAGAGCTATCATTGGTGATGTTGCCGCTAACAACAACTTTACTCCAAAAATTGAAGGTAAAAATATAAGCGTGGATCCCAAATTAGATACGTTGAAATTCAATTGTGCCAATACAAGAACACATGCTTTACTCGACGGCTCATCAGCTTTAGATAGCGGTGTTTATGCAGATTCAATTCCAAGTTTGGATCAACGCGGCTTCCCTATTTTGGGTTCAAAAGACATCGGGGCTCAAGAATCAGTGAATCGTTTGATTTTTGACATTGCAAAAGATACCATCTGTGCAGAGTCTAAAGATTTAATTACTTTGGTTGGAAGTCCGTCTAACGGAGTATTTACAGGAGAAGGTGTTTCAGGAAATACGTTCGATGTTTCTAAAGTAACCACAACTGGCTATGTGAAAATCAAATATTCTTACAATGCAACAGGTTGCAACAACCTTGAAACCACAGACAGTATTTTTGTGAGAGTATGTACTCCAAGCTCTGTAAATGATTTGGCTCTTCCTGTTTCAATTTATCCTAATCCAACTAAAAACTTATTGGTGGTGAAATCATCGGTTGATCAACCAATGACAATTTCTATCACTTCAGTTTCTGGTGTTGTTGTGTTGAATCAGTCATCTCAAACTTCTGAGACATTGGTAGACATGACCAATTTTACATCTGGCATCTATTTTATCACAGTGAAAGCTGCAGGTAAAATTGCAAATCATAAATTAATCAAACAGTAATTTTTTGATCGTTTAGTTTCTAAGTTCATAGCCCAGTGAAGACTGGGCTATTTTTTTATTTTAGTTTTCCTAACGGTTATTCACAAAAAAATATTGATTAAATAACTCAAATTCGCAAAAAAATGCATTGGATTTATTTTTTTTCGAAATAAATTGCAAAACTGCAAATTAATGCGAAACAATTATTTAGTCCTTTTAATTATACTATATCTTACCCCAAAATTGGTATTGGCCAATCGTGGTAATGAAATGTATGTTTCGGATGACTCCACAAAGCTGTTGTCTCTGCTTAAACCCAAAATTTCTGGCAGTATCAATATAGGTGTTTGGTATAATCAAAAGGGAGGCACTGCACCCAATGCAACCAATTTAGACAAACTCGATTGGTTCATACAAGGTCAGCCCACAATCACCATTGCCAATATGAGTTTTCCATTTTCAGGGGTTTACTCAAACAACGATTTTAATTATTCTCAACCGTTTAATCAATACGGATTGTCGCCAAGCTATAAATGGGCTACCGCTCACATGGGCTTCCGAAATCTATCGTTTGGCAGCTACACGCTCTCTGGAGCAACCTTTCTTGGTGGTGCGTTAGAGTTAAATCCTGGGAAATTTAGATTTGCAGCCTTCTACGGTCGATTCAATCGGGCCATTGAAGAAGATACATCCCTCATAAAATCTGCCGGAATTACGGTTATTCCCGCCTATAAAAGGGTTGGCTATGGAATCAAATTGGGAGTGGGTTCAGACGTCAATTTTGTAGATTTATCATTGATAAAAATTCAAGATGATACGGCTTCAATCAGAAGACCTACTGTGAACTATATTGCACCATCCGACAATTTACTCATTGGCCTATCCAACAAATTTAAGTTGGGAAAACACTTTAAATGGGAAGCCGAAGGGGCCCTTTCATTGTACACTGAGGATCAACAAGCATTTGGGAATGAAATTCAAAATCAATTGCCGCAGTTTATTCAACCCCTCATTGCGGTGAATATCAGCACCACTTTCAATCATGCATATAAAATGTTGTTTGGATTTGGGTCTAAATACTTCGATTTAACCGGTCAATATGAGTATGTTGGCCCAAATTATCGTTCGCTGGGTATGTATTATATCCAAAACGACATTCAAAGATATACCATTAATCCGGGTTTGCGTTTATGGCAAGGTAAATTGAACTTGAGTGGTTCATATGGATTACAAGAAGACAATTTAAGCAAGCTTAAAATGGCCACCACAATCCGAAATGTACAGTCTTTTAACCTCTCCATTTCTCCTTTTTCTCGCATGAATGTGCAAGCAACTTATTCAAATTTTGGTACCACTCAAACATCAGGGAAAATTCAATTAAACGACAGTATTCGGATTAGTCAAATCAATGCCTCATTTGGGGGTACCATCTCTGTTTTGTTTCCGGGGAAAATTGTATCTTCAAACATGACAATCAACGTGACTCAACAATCTGTAGATGATTTAAATGTGCTCACTCAAAAGTTCAGCCAATCGGATGTCTTTTTAACAACGTTCAATTACGGATTAAATCTGTCTAAATTAAAACTGAATATCAACTTCGGGTTAATTCGAGCAGCCATAAAAATGTACACTGGCGATGTTGTAAACTTTGGACCTTCATTATCGGCATCTACTTCGCTTTATAAAAATAAGATTAGAATAAATATGGGCTCTTCTTATCAAGATCGCAGCGTGAATGGTCGATCAGATGGGAATATTCTGACATTCAGTTCGGGTTTGAATTTTACCATATTCAAGAAGCAACTCATTGGAATCCGTTATCAATACACTGTGAATACAACAACCACAACATCCATTTATTATTTAACTCAAAACAGACTTGGAATCACCTATGGCTACTCGTTTTAAACTGTATATTTTTTTATTTTTTTGGGGGACATTTGGCTCACTAAAAGCTCAAGACGTAACAATCACCATTACGCCACTTCCTCCCTACAGCCCATCATTGAAATTCTACACTGACATGTCGCCCGAAAGGATACAAATTTTTGTACGAAATAACACATCCCAAAGTCTGGATTTGAAATTTTCAGCAAAAATTAGTTCAAATACTGGTATTGACATTCATACAAATCCCAATTATGTTCCGGCATCTCCATTTACATTAAATGCTTTTGAAAATCATTTGATGACAGCGGTAGAAATGGATCAATTATTTGATAAAAACAATGTTTTGATGTCGGGTTTTGATTATTTACAAGTGTTAAGAACAGGTGGTTTACCTGAGGGAATTTATACCATTTGCATGACAGCCTATGACTTTAATGCACCTGGCCAAACGTCCCCCAAGACAAACCCAAATGGAAATTGCAGCAATCCCATTGTCATTCAATATTTAGACCCACCAATGATTTCTTCGGTTAACGGAATTGCGGGTTGTGGGAATCAAATTCAAAATGCGTTTACGAGCAATGTGCTCACATTGAGTTGGATGCCTCCTGCTATGATTCAACAGCAGGGTTTGAATATCATACCCAAATACAAATTGTTCATTCATGAAGTACCACTGAGAAAGACTTCCGACGATCAAATTTTTAGTGAAACTACGCCGTTTTTGGTGAAGGAAGATTTGCCTAATTATGCTACAACTGCAGTTTTAAATGTACTTCAGGAGGGATTTAGGCCGGGTGTTCAATATATTTTTAGAGTTCAAGTGACTGACGAAAATGAAAACGTCATTTTCAGAAACAATGGATACAGTGCAACTTGTATATTTACATTGATAGATAATCAAAACAATGCAGGTGGGAACACGGGAAATCCGTCTAACAGCAGTTATTCATCCCGAATTATTTATCCTGTAGCTGGAGACACCATACCATTCCAAAATTATCCGATAGTTTTTTCCGTTGGTGCTGCAAATTCAACGGTGGAGAGAATCAAAGTATATGGAACATGCAATGAGCCAAATTCAAATTGGCAATATATTGCCGATACCTTATTTTTTCAATCTCCCAGTGCTTTCCAGGGAACGGGTGAATATCGGTTTATGTACAAAACATTCAATCGTTGGGCATGGTACAGAGGAGAGGAATTTGAACCCAAGGCCACAAGTTACATCAAACAACGATCTCAGTCTTTAGAGCAAGTGGTGGAGGCAACTTCAAACATGGTGTTTGGAATGGGGCAGCCAGTTCTGATGCGAAAAGTGCAGCTAGATTCTACAAAAAAGAAATTCCGTATTGAATATTTACCAATGCGTCGCCCATCGAAAGTACTTCCAGACTCTATGTCAGCATTGGCCAGAGAGGCTGGATTTGATGAGAATCACAAACTCATGATTCGCGAAAAAATGTTCATTGAAATTGATCGAGATGCACAATTTTTGTCGCCAAAAAAAGTGGCTTGGGTGGATATGAATTATGATTATCTGATTCACAATCCGAATATGAATCAAATCATATCTGATCTATTTACCACAAAGTCAGTGGTGGTGAATCTGCCTGAAAACCAACATTATTATGCTCGAATTGGATATTTATCTGATCCAACAGATACCAATTCTGCACCATATGTTTTTAGCAAGGAATTTCACATCAATCAATTGGCAGACGGGTGTTTGTTGACAAACTATGATGGGATGCGCATAGGTGCTGAGGTGTGTATTGGTGCATTCACAATGAAAATCAAACAATTAAACTCTTCCTCGGAGCCATATGATGGGATAGGAGCAATCAAAGTGCCATTTTTTGAACATTATTTGTTGGTTGATTTTACAGAGTTAAAGGTTACTGAAAGTGGGTATGTTTATGAAGGGAAGGCACAAGCTCGACAGGGAGATCATACAAGAAATTTAATCCCTCACAACATGAATGTAACTGCAGCAAGAGCGATGCTGCAAAGCGATGCAAATCGCGATATGATTTTTAGGAGTTCCCGTCAAAATACCGATGACACGGCCGGATCAACACTGCCTTATTTAATTACATCATGGAATCATTTAGGGTCTTTTTACATTTGGAAGTTGGTATTCCATTCAAACAGAGTAGAAATGTTTGCTGGGATCAGCCTTCAACTTACAGGAACTCAAGGAGACGCACTCGATTTTGTTTCGTTTGATTATAACCTCACTCCAAGTTGTAACAACATGGGCTTGATGAGGTTAGAGTTGGTATCCAATAATAAAATCAACTTGCCCGGAATCGGTCAAATTCACCTAAAACCAAACCTGAATAATCGAAATCCTTACATCCGATTTGATTGCACAGATGGTGTGCAAGATGGTTTGCTGTACGCAGATTTGATTCCGAACCCTAGACTCATCAAAGCGGCTACCTCCCAGCCAGCAACAGGTGATACCATCATCACTCCAATTGAAATTGCTCTCGACCGCAACCGAAATATGGTATTTGAAGCCAGCTTGCCAAATTTTGTCGCCTTAGATTTAGATGATTTTGTGTTCCAATCATGCAGCTTGGTTATTGATAACTCTACACTCATCAATTTGTCGAGAATGAACAATCCGAATACACAACCTGTTACATGGACAGGAAGACAAGCCAATGATTTACTCGTGGCTTTACCTCGTTGGATGGGTGGTGGAACTAGAAGAGTGGGATTGGCGCCACCTAGTGATGATAGACTTTACCTAAATTTGTCTACTTTGGATTTAAATGGTGATGCGCCAAGTTTCGAAATATTCAAGAACAATGTAAGATCATTTAAAGATGGATATTCATGGGGGACATTCAATTATGCCATAGATACGTTTAAACTCAGGATAGATCAGGGAATTATTTCGAATAGTTTCCTATCTGGACGTTTAAAAACACCTCTTAGCCAAGACACAAATAACACAAAATATAAATTAGCGATTTCTTTAAACGGCGGTCGTCCAGAATTTTCAGGGCAAGTGACTCTGGGAAATCAAGTGAAGTTTGAACCGTTACATGGGGCTTCTTTGCGAATAATGCCGAGTAGTTCGTTGAATTTAGAAATGAGACAAGGAAATATTGAAGTGGCACTGAATTTATCTGGGAACATGAATGTTGAAGTGGGCAAAACAGCAAATAATCCTGCTACCTTAGAGCTGGCATTTGATTTTCAAAACATGGTCATCAAAAATTCCGGGGCCAATGCCTTTAGTTTGGGAAATGTACAGTTGACTGCTGCATCCGTTTTGGGTTATGGATTTGGTCAATCTGGCAACGGAGTTCAAAGTCCCTTCGAATTAATCACTCGAAGTTCTTCCGAAAACGGCAATCAAGGAAATTCTGGAAATCCAAATAATTCTGGAAATAACAACAATAATGTTCAGGGTGTGGCCACAGATTATATTCTCAAGCTTCAAGGTAAACTAGCAGTTCCGGGTTTTGATTTTGGGAAAATTGGAGGTACCGCTACTGTGGGATTTCGTCAGACTCCTCAAGGTAATTTCGTTCCTATCCCTCCAGAAATAAAAGAATTCAATGTTAATGGCACAATGGGACCATTGATGCTTTCTGGAAATGTTGAATTATTTGAAAATGACAATGATTGGGGTACAGGTTTTGCAGGCAAAATTGATTGTGGATTTAGTTTGTGCTCGGGAAACATTGGGGTTAAAACTGATCTACGCATCGGGAAAAAGTTAGTGAATACGAGCAAACGAAATTATTGGTATGCGGGTGGAGCTGTGAATCTTCCTGTGCCGGTACCAATAGTTCCCAACATTGTAAATGCCAAGAGTTTTATGATTGGTGTTGGAGGGAATATTTTGTTTGAAAATGGACAATACAAGGTAAATGTTAATTCTCTTGAAAATAAATTGTTTAGGGGCGGTATTGAGTTAGAATCTGTGGTGGCAAATCAGTTTAAGGTTAAAGGAGCTTTAACAGCAAACTTGAGCGAAAGTTGGGGAATAAATTCGATTGCTCTTGACGCCAATTTGGCTATGTTAGGGTCTGGATATCATCTGGAAACACAAGGTGATTATGAGTTTAGTGCTGTAGGTAATTTCACCATTGATGTTGTGAATGCAAAAATTTCTGCCAGGGCTACTTCATATATCAATGCATATGGATTGATTCAGGGGGCTTCATCCCGAACCCGAAACGAGATGGGTGAATTGGATTTACTTTTAAGTGCGAACGATTGGCATTTGCATTTTGGGAAACCATCTAGGCCGTTGTCTGTGAAAATTCTTGGAGTAAATTTCTCCTCTTATTTTATGATTGGAAATGGTATGGAAGCTCCGGTTTATTCTCCAAAATTAATAGAGGTTCTGAATGGTAGCTTGCCAATGCAGCCTGTGAATGTTGGGTCTATGGGGCTCGGGATAGCACATGGTGCAAATTTTGACATCAATACAGGAAACAAACGTTTTTTAATGTTTTATGGATCTTTTCAAATGGGAGCGGGTTACAATGTAGCCCTAATTCGATATGATAGGGGTTGCAATAACTCTTCAAACATTGGATTGAATGGTTGGTATGCAACCGGTGATGTTTATGCATACCTAGATGGAAAAGTGGGAATGAACGTTGATGTTTTTTGTTACAACGGAAACATTACACTTGCCCAATTGAGATGTGGCGCAATTTTGATGGCGGGAACTCCAAATCCAACGTGGATTGCTGGAAAGGCAGCTGGAAGCTATAATGTGCTTGGTGGTTTGGTTAAAGGTAAGTTTAATTTTGAATTTACTGTGGGGGATGTTTGTAAACCACCTCCACCGGTAATGGAATCACCTGTAGCCAACATTCAATTGATAGAAGACATTGGTCCCGCCCACCAATCTGTAAATGTACCCTTGTCAATCAAACCATATTTTGCGTATCGATTCAAAAATAATTTTGTGATGTCTGTTGAAGTTCCAATGGCGGGAAGTTCAAATACTCAAATTCGCACTTTCAGAGTAAAACGCACTGTTTCTTTCGGAAAAGTTGACCAACAGAATAACTTTATTGCCTTAGCGCACAGTGTGAACGAAAGCTCAGATGACGATTTTACCCAAGGTTCTCTGTCGCTCAATCAAGGATACCTCGATGCCAATACCAAATACAGAATGAAAATCATTGCTTGGTTTGAGGAAAAAATCAACAATCAATGGGTGAATGCAGTTAAAGCAAATGGGCAAAGGGTTTTTGAGGAAAAAGCCATAGAATTTAGCACAGTTAGAATTGCCATCATCGACCCATACATGATTCGCAATCAATTTCCACAAAATAACAGAATGTTTGTCTACGGAACAGATATACTTGGTGGTTTGTGGTTTCAAAACAGAACAGGCGGTTTGTTTGCTCCTACTTCGAACATCATGACAAATGCCATATACAATGTAGCTGTTGATTTTCAGCGAAGTGTTCCAGTGAAATATTTGATGAGATATACCGATTTAAATACCGGGAATGTGGCCTTTACACCATTATCTGTTGCAAGAGGCGTTGACAATGTTCAATTTGCAACAAACAGACTCAACAATGGTAGTTTATACAAGGTAGACATTCTTAGGGTGCTTCAAGGGAATAATTTCTTTGAACCGTATTCCACTCAAAATGGTAATTTAAGGTTTTATAATGCAAATTCTATCAATAGTCAATTGATGAACTCTGTCAACATCCCCCAAAGTTTACAGGGAAATTCTGTTACTGAGAGCTTATTGTCGCTTAATGGAGACAGCAATTCAATTCAAATTTCGAGATATCGCAAAAATGCTTCGTCAGCAAACAATGGTTCCAATTTTATTGAGAGTTTGATTCAGGGGATGACCAATTCATTCGTTGATGAAATGTACACAACCCATTTCGGAACAAGCCGATTCATTTCGTTTGAAGAAAAGTGTAGGTCCGCATTTGTGAACAATGCATCTCAAGTGAATTTGATTACCGCTTTTGGTTTTGTGACCATTGGTACAACTTCCGAACCATTTGATCTATACGATGTAGGCCGGGAGATTGCGAATGTACCAAATAATTTTAGGGCGTTTAAAATGTACCCTACCAATCAAAATCAATTTTATTTGCAAATGAGGGACTTTTACTTGAAGCTAAATCAAATGATTGTGGCGAATAAAATACCGTATCATGAGATAAAAAATATGGAATTTTTCAATGAAACAACACAGTTATTTGATACACTCAAGCCGTTGAACTTTTTGGAGGAACTCGTTCCAGTGTCTGACCAAAACATTGCAGTTGGAAGCCCAGAAAACATTCCAAATTGGCTTAGAGAGCAGCGAAAAAGTAACTATGCGTTCACAATCAATCCTAACAACAAGAGATTCGTTTCTTTGATTGAACAAGTAAATAGAATTAGAAGTATCGTATCAAGGGTTTTGGCGAATGAATTTGAAAGCGAAGGGCCAAGTAAATTGTTGGGCATTAAGAAAATCAATATAACTAACACCGGTCAAGCGCATACAACAAGCAATATTTCTAATTTAAATTATCCTTATCAACCAGATCAGTTGAACAATTATCGCTCACAGTTGAGTCAACTTTCGTTAACCGTTCCAACGGTAAGGTTCAATGCAGGTGGCGATGAGTGGCAGTATTGGATACATCGTGCCGAGAAAATTGAAAATGAGTTGTTCCCATCTTTGAATATTCGACCTGGAATTCACCCGCCAAATCCAAGGAATGAACCCGCATTTATCTATGAAGCTTTCACACTTCCAATCAAATAATCTATGAAATTGCTAAAGTATTTATTCTTAGTTTTAAGTATTTGTCTTTTTTCCACTTTGGAGGGACAAGAAATAGACAGTTTTGCGCCAATAGTGCGAGTGAAATATATCGGAAATAACAAAGCCAAATTGAGGTTCGTTCCTCGTAACTTTTTTGAAATGAGAGCATTAGCAAAATCGGGGTTAATCATTAAAACGACTCAAATTGTAGATGAAGCCGGCAATGCAACAAAAATTGAGAAAGTATATGACGTAGATACCC
>JACCDX010901323.1_pt1 | contig 10501 bp, 8 predicted proteins | sample 7449681 | NCBI WGS metagenome assembly JACCDX01 (sample SAMN15323450, study PRJNA562643) | freshwater metagenome | isolation source: river surface water | place: USA:Blue River Watershed | collected 2017-08-18
CTGCAGGACTGGCTGGCGGTGCGCGGGCAGCTCGCAGCGCCCGGCGAGCCCGCGCTGTTCGTCGGCGCGCGCGGCCAGCGCCTGGCGGGCTCCACGCTGCGCGCGATGCTGTCCGCCCGGGCCATCAGCGCTGGCATGCCAGCCCACGTGCATCCGCACATGCTGCGGCACAGCTTCGCGTCGCACCTGCTGCAGTCCAGCGGTGACCTGCGCGCCGTGCAGGAGCTGCTGGGGCACGCCCACATCACGACGACCCAGGTCTACACGCAACTGGATCACCAACACCTCGCGCGTATCTACGACGCCGCCCATCCGCGCGCCAAGAAATGACCCGCCCATGACCTACCGAGCTGCCATGCTGATGGCGCTGCTGCCGACCTGTGCGCTGGCCACACCCGATGACACGCCCTTCGAGAATCCGGCGCGGCTGAACGCGGTGCGCCCCGCAGCCGTCGAGGCCAACTGGACGGCCATGAAGATGCCCGACGGCGGCCGCACGGCCTTCACGTCGGTGAGCTACCTGATGGCCTTCGACGACGACTGGGGCTTCGGCCCGGGCTTCTACGGCACGGCCAAGGGCAACTACGGCGGCATCTTCACCGTGGGCTTCACGGGCCAGCGGCGCTGGCGCCTGTCCGCCAACACGCATGTGGCGGCCAGCCTCTACGTCGGCGCGGGTGGCGGCCTGTCGAGCGCGCAGACGCGCTTCGGCGGCGGCCTCATGCTGCGGCCGGAGCTGTCGCTGCGCACCGAAAACGGCGCCTGGTACACCGGCATCGGCGTCTCGCAGATCCGCTTCCCGAGCGGCAACGTGAAGAGCAGCGTGGGCCTGGCCTTCACGGTCGGCCGCGCGATGGACTTCGCCAGCTTCTCGCCAGACGACGCCGGCCGCCCGGCCCGCGCAGGCCGGCGCACGGGCCTGGGCTTCGACGAGATCGCGCTGACCGCCGGCTTCGAGAAGCCGCGCCCCTCCAGCCGCACGCGTGGCGGCGCGCCCTACTCGGGCAAGGTCGGCAAGGCGGGCGGGGAACTGCGCCAGTACATCGCCGAGGGCAGCTGGTGGGGCGTGGAGGCGGCCGGCGCGGCCAAGGGCGGCGTCGACGGCTACATGGAAGTGCTGGGCCAGATCGGCCAGGACTGGGCCCTGTTCGGCACGCCGCGCCTGCGCGTGGGCGGCCAGTTCGCCGGTGGCCTGGGCGGCGGCGGCAACGTGGACACCGGCAATGGCTGGCTGCTGCGCGCCGGCCCGACGCTGCGCTGGATCACGCCGTGGGGCCCCACCGTGCGCATGGACGCCGGCTACACCTATGCGCCCAGCGGCGCCTACACGGCGCCCTATGTGCGCGCCGTGCTGGCCATGCCGCTGGACCGCACGCCCACGCTGATCGGCAGCGACCCCGGTGGCACGGTGCGCGTGCAGCAGCTGGGCGCCAGCGTGTTGCACCTGCCCCGCGTGCGCTTCAAGAACGGCCGCGAGGAAGCGGTCAGCCACCTGGCTGTGAGCATGTCGCGCGAGTTCTCGTCGCATGTCTACGGCACGGCGCAGGCCGGCAGCGCCGCGGCCGGCAGCGCCGGGGCCTACTCGTTCGGCCTCGTCGGGCTGGGCGTGCAGAGCGCGCCGCTGTGGGGCCACACGCGCATCGGCGCCGAGTGGCTGGCCGGCGCAGCGGGTGGCGGCGGCGTCAAGGTCGGCGGCGGCGCGGTGACGCAGGCCGAAGTCTGGGCCCAGTGGCAACTGGCCGAACGGCTGCGGCTGCGCGCCGGTGTGGGCCAGTTCCGCACACTGCGCGGCAACGACCAGTCCTCCGCGCTCACCCATCTGCAACTCAGCTACGCCTTCGGCACCCTGCAACGATGAGAAACACCAGCCCCCGCGCGGCCACACCTTGTGTGGCCACTGGCCCCCGAGCGGGCGCATTTCATCTTGGGGCGGCCCGGCGATGAAAAAAATTGTTCTGCGCGCCGGCAAGGAGCGCTCGCTCGCCAAGCGCCACCCCTGGGTGTTCGAAAGCTCCATCGCCCGTGGCGGCGGTGACTCGGGCGAGACCGTGCGCGTGGAAGCCGCCGACGGCCAGTTCCTGGCCTGGGCGGCGTTCAGCCCCAAGTCGCAGATCCGGCTGCGCGCCTGGAGCTTCGACGAAGCTGAACGCATCGACGCGGCCTTCTTCCAGCGCCGCATCGCGCAGGCCGTGGCGATGCGCAAGCGGCTGGCCATTGCGTCGGACGCCTGGCGGCTGATCCACGGCGAGGCCGACGGGCTGCCGGGCCTGATCGTCGACCGCTATGGCGACACACTCGTCGCGCAGTTCGGCAGCGCCGGCGCCGAGCGCTGGAAGGCCGTCATCGCGGATGCGCTGCTGGCCGAGACCGGCCTTTCGCGGCTGTACGAGCGCTCCGACGCCCAGGCCCGCGAGTGGGAAGGCCTGCCCGTGCAAACGGGCTGGCTGCGCGGGTCTGGCGACACGGCGCTGACCATCCACGAGCATGACTGGCGCCTCACGCTGGACGTCGCCGAGGGCCACAAGACCGGCTACTACCTGGACCAGCGCGACAGCCGCAAGCGCTTCGCCGACGCGGTGAAGCAGTACGGCGTGAAGACGGTGCTGAACTGCTTCAGCTACACCGGCGGCTTCTCGGTCGCGGCGCTCGCGGGCGGCGCGGCGCAGGTGGTCAGCGTGGATTCGTCCGGCCCGGCGCTGGAGCGCGCCAAGGCGCATGTGGTGCTGAACGGCTTCGACGCCGGCCGGCACGAAGCCTGGGATGCCGACGTCAACGCCACGCTGCGCCGCTGCCTTGCCGAAGGCCGGCGCTTCGACGCCATCGTGCTCGACCCGCCCAAGTTCGCGCCCACCGTGGCGCATGCCGAGCGCGCGTCGCGGGCCTACAAGGACATCAACCGCCTGGCCTTCATGCTGCTGAACGACGGCGGGCTGCTCTACACGTTCTCGTGCTCCGGCGGCATCGCACCCGACCTGTTCCACAAGATCGTGGCCGGCGCCGGGCTGGACGCGGGCGTGGACGGCTACATCGTCGAGCGCCTGTCGGCTGCGGCCGACCACCCGCAGACGGTGTGCTTCCCCGAGGGCGACTACCTCAAGGGCCTGGGCCTGCTCAAGCGCTGATCAGCCGCGGCGGCGGGCGGCCCAGGCCAGCACCGCCAGGCCGCTGAGCAGCATCGCGTAGGTGCCCGGCTCCGGGACGGGCGCGGCGCTGACGTCCCAACCGATCGCATCCAACGCCATCAGGTCGGCGTCGGCAGCGTCGTAGGCTTGGCCATAAGCCATGTGCGGCGCCATCAGCGAGCCGCCGCCGTCCTTGAAGTGGCTGGCCTGCGTGCCGTCGCCGTGGTTGCGGCCGGTGGCAAAGCTCTGCAGCGCCGTCTCGCCGCCATCCACCGAAAAATACGGCTGCGCCCCTGCGCCGACGCTCAAATTGAGCGTGCCGGGGGCCGAGTAGCGGAACAGGTCCAGCGCCGTGTACCAGGCGCGCCCCTCCAGCCCACGGATCGCACCGCAATGCGTGGCCTGGCTGATGCACGCGTCGATGCTGTCGACACCGGACACGAAACCCAGCGCATGGCCGATCTCGTGCTCGGCCAGCGAGACAAAGTCGATCTGGTCAAAGGCCAGCCCACTGGCACGGCTGTAGTCGAAGCCGCTGGCGTAGCTGCTGGAAAAACGGATCGTCGCGTCAGGGTTGGCAATGCTTGTGGTGGCATTCAGGCCCAGCGCCTTGGCGTTCGCCGTCGTCAGCTTGAGCCGGCTGTTGTTCGCCGACCCATCCCGGTCCAGCCGCGTGCTCAGGTTGGTCTGCGTCGCAATGAAGGTCAGCGACCCGCCGGGCTGCAGATGCGCCACGGCACTGGCATCCACGGCCGAGGTGGCATCGGCCGTCAGCAGACTGCGCAATTCACCGTAGCCCACCTCGCGCTGCGCCCAGGTCGTCGTACCCAGTGTCGTGGTGCCGAGGTTGTCGAAGCCGATGTTGATGTAGATCGTGACGGGGTCGGTGAGGCGTGCCTGCCAGAACGCGGCCGCGCTCTCGAAGGCGGAGAACTGCTCGCGGCTCATGGCCGAGCTGCCGACATCGTTGAACACGATGTTCAAGGCCTGCGCCGCCGGGGCGCCCCCGGCAAGCCCGGCGGCAAGCAACAGCGCGGCGGGGCGGCGAGACAAGGGGGCAGACATCCGGAACTCCAGCGAACCAATGAACGGCCGGGATTCTGGGCGTCGGCCTCAACACCCCCTGGCGCCGGCCCACAGCAAACTAGGGAGTGGGCACGCAGATGCGGGTGTCGAACTTGGCACGCTTCACGCTGAAGAACGCCTTGATGTTCCGCACATTGGCGTCCTGCGTCAGCAACCGCTGCGTCAGCGCGTGATAGGCCGGCATGTCGGCCACCTGCACGACGAGCACGAAGTCCGGCCCGGGCGACACCCGCCAGCATTGCTGCACGGCCGGCTCCTCGACGGCACGGGCCTCGAACGCATCCAGATGCTCCGCGCCCTGGCGGTCCAGCGTGATCTCCACGATGGCCGACAGCCCGGCGCCCAGCTTGTCGGGCGACAGGATGGCCACCCGGCGCTCGACGATGCCCGCCTCCACGAGCCGCTTCACGCGGCGCAGGCAGGTGGCCGGCGACACCGCCACACGGTCGGCCAGCGCCTGGTTGCTCAGCGAGGCATCCAGCTGCAGCGCTTGCAGCAGCCGCAGGTCAACGGCATCCAATTCATTCATATCTTCAAGCGATTCAAAAGAATCTTTCACCACCAAGCCAGCGAGAAATATTCATTCATTTAAATCGACATTTTGCATGCATCCATCACCCCAGCATGCCTAGCATGCATGCCATTCCCGAAAACAGCGAGTCATCCCATGTGCGGCATCGTCGGCGCGGTCAGTCAGCGCAACATCGTTCCCATCCTCGTCGAAGGCCTGAAGCGCCTCGAATACCGCGGCTATGACTCCTGTGGCGTGGCCGTCCACCAGGACGGCGCCCTGCGCCGTGCCCGCTCCACGTCACGCGTGGCCGAGCTGCAGCACCAGGCCCAGCAAGACGGCATCGCTGCCGGCACCGGCATCGCCCACACGCGCTGGGCCACCCACGGCGCCCCGGCCGTACACAACGCGCACCCGCACTTCTCGGCGGGCCCCAACGCCGGCGCCGCAGCCAGCCCAACTGCCGTCGGCCGCGTGGCGCTGGTGCATAACGGCATCATCGAGAACCACGACGAACTGCGCGCCGAGCTCAAGGCCCGCGGCTATGTCTTCTCCAGCCAGACCGACACCGAGGTCATCGCCCACCTCATCGATCACCTCTACAACGGCGACCTGCTGGAGGCCGTGCAGCAGGCACTGCCCCGCCTGAAGGGCGCCTATGCCGTGGCGGTGTTCTGCCGCGACGAGCCGCACCGCGTGGTGGCCGCACGCGAGGGCTCGCCGCTGGTGCTGGGCGTGGGCGAGGGCGAGAACTTCGTCGCCTCCGACGCCATGGCGCTGGCCGGCGTGACCGATCAGATCGTCTACCTCGAGGAAGGCGACGTCGTCGACCTGCAGCTGGGCCGTTACTGGATCAGCCGGCTGGACGCCGCCACCGGCCGCTACGCCGCCGCGCAGCGCGAGGTCAAGACCGTGCACGCCCACAGCGGCGCCGCCGAACTGGGCCCCTACCGGCACTACATGCAGAAGGAAATCTTCGAGCAGCCGACCGCCATCGCCAACACGCTCGAAGCCATCACCAGCATCACGCCCGAACTCTTCGGTGACGGCGCCTACCGCGTGTTCAAGGAAGTGGACAAGGTCCTCATCCTGGCCTGCGGCACCAGCTACTACTCCGGCTCCACCGCCAAGTACTGGCTGGAAAGCATCGCCAAGATTCCCACCAGCGTGGAGATCGCCAGCGAGTACCGCTACCGCGACAGCGTGCCCGACCCGCGCACGCTGGTCGTCACCATCAGCCAGAGCGGCGAGACCGCCGACACCATCGCCGCACTCAAGCACGCTCGCGCGCTCGGCATGGTGCACACGCTGACCATCTGCAACGTGGCCACCAGCGCCATGGTGCGCGAGTGCGAACTGGCCTACATCACCCGCGCGGGCGCCGAGATCGGCGTGGCCTCCACCAAGGCTTTCACCACGCAGCTCGTCGGCCTGTTCCTGCTCACGCTCGCACTCGCGCAGACACGCGGCCACCTCAGCGAGGCCGCCGAGGCCCAGCACCTGAAGGACCTGCGCCACCTGCCGGTTGCCGTGCAGGCCGTGCTCGCGCTGGAGCCGCAGGTCATCGCCTGGAGCGAGGAATTCGCGCGCAAGGAGAATGCCCTCTTCCTCGGCCGCGGCCTGCACTACCCCATCGCACTCGAAGGGGCGCTCAAGCTCAAGGAGATCAGCTACATCCACGCCGAGGCCTACCCGGCCGGCGAACTCAAGCACGGCCCGCTGGCCCTCGTCACGGCTGAAATGCCGGTCGTGACCGTCGCCCCGAACGACGCGCTGCTGGAAAAGCTCAAGAGCAACATGCAGGAAGTACGCGCCCGCGGCGGCCAGCTCTACGTCTTCGCCGACGGCGACACCGCCATCGAAAGCGAAGCCGGGCTGCACGTCATCCGCATGCCCGAGCACTACGGCGCACTCAGCCCCATCCTGCACGTCGTGCCGCTGCAATTGCTGGCCTACCACACCGCCTGCGCCCGAGGCACCGACGTCGACAAGCCACGTAACCTCGCCAAGAGTGTGACTGTGGAGTGAGTCGGGCAGCCGTTGCGGCTCGCTTTTTCCTAACCGAAAAAGCAGCCGGCGCAACGTGAAATGGACGCGCAGCGATGATGATGCGCGTCGTCTTCGGCGGGGCGACTGCGCTCATTGGCAACGAGCCCGCCCGGCGACCAAACCCTGAAGCACGCCGGCCGTCAGCTGCGGGAACTGGCGGTCGCACGCCACACTCACGGCTCCGCTTGGCGCGCCTTCCATTCCTGGTGAGCCCTGCGGCAGTCGGGGCAGAAGAAAACTTCCCGCTGACGCGCACCACCACCCCAACAAGGCCCGTACGCGCGCTCGCACGCGAACGGAAATAGCCGACTCGCCCTCTCGAGCTCCTCTGGCGAGGCGGGCGTGAAAGTGCCGTAAACAACGGGCACCACGCCCGGCTCGAGCGCCAGTCGGTGCACGGGGCATTGACGGAACATGACGGAGAGCTGCGCCAAATCGGCTACTTCGAGGCTCAGGGCAACACGAACCGGCTCCCACATGCGCTCTTGCCACCAGCGCATTCGCCCAAGTGCCTGGCATGGCCCCAGCAACTCCACCACGAAGCGCCGGTACGCATCCTCCCCGTGAGCCTCACGCATCGCGCGGCGAACGACTTCTGAATCCACCATCGTGTGAGTCTAGGCCCCTGGGCAGCGGCCGGCGGTGGTCGATGGCAGCAAGAAAACGGCGGGCTACGGCGCAATGACTGCAGGCTGTCACAGCTCGCCAAGCCGGCGCGGCGCGGCTTGCCGTGGCTGGCCCCAAGCAGCCCTATCGAGCTGACAAACCGAGCGTCGCACGTGCTGGTGAACCAGCGCCCTGCGACCGCGCGCAACTCACCGAAGCAACGTCACAAGCACCAGCGCGGCCAGCATTCGCCGATCGCGTTCGACGCGTCGATGGCCTCGGCGTGGCTGAGCTGCGGGCACGGGAATCCAAACCGCCACATCCGGCGAGCAATTTCGCCCACAGGGGCGCTTGAAGAGACCTTGGCGCTCAGGGCCCGCGAGAGCTTCCCTCACGCCTGTTGCATCGCCTTACGCCGGATGACACGAGTGCCATGTTTCCTTAATAAATTTTAATAAGCCCGCGCAGTACGCTTGCGGCCGAACTAATCATTCAACTAAACGGCACAAGAACACAGCCAATTGAACGTCAATTCAGGCATACGGCGCGAGACAAATCTCATCCCCGGCGGCAGAGCGGCTATTCACCAGCATGGACTCGCCCTTCAACAATGGATCAATAGACATGGCATCCGTCGTTTGTATTGGCACCCCGCAGAACCACCCCCCTTCATTTCATCGACATGTTTGACTTGCCGGCCATCGACTGCCACGGGCTGGCAGAGACGGAAATCATGTCGAAGATCGTTCGGGTCGAATCGTCAGGAAATCCCTTTGCCATCGGGGTTGTAGGTGGTCGGCTTCAAAGACAGCCCACCAACCTGCAGGAGGCCGTGCAGACCGTTCAGCAGCTAGAGACGGCCGGCTTCAACTACTCGATCGGCCTGAGTCAGATCAATCGCATTCATTTCAAACGGCTCGGCTGGGACGGCGACATCAAAAAAGGTTTTGACATTTGCATGAATCTCGAAGCCGGCGCCGATGTCTATGTTCGTTGCAAACAGGGAGCCGCTCGGTCGGCGGCCGCCGAAACCCAGCATGACGCCGTGCGTGCAGCGCTGTCCTGCTACAACTCCGGCAATTACCTGGACGGCGAGAAATCTGGCTATGTGAGCAAGGTTCTTGCCAATAGTGGCGAAAAGTCCCCGCTGCCAAATAAATCCGCTTTCCGATCCATGTTCGATTAACAACCTCGAAAACCACCATGAACAAATCACCCATTCAATCGAGCACCCAAATCGCCGTCGTCGCTGCGCTGCTGCTGCTCTCTGCCCACCCGGCATTTGCACAAATCAGCAGCACGGCCGGGACGCTTCTCGGGAATGTCAACTCGTGGATGCTGGGCATCGGCGGCGTCATCGTGACCTGCGCGCTGATGTTCGTGGGCTTTCGCATGGTGTTTCAGGCGGCTGAGTGGAAAGACGTGGCCCCCGTCTTCTGGGGCGGTGTGCTGATCGGCTCTGCCGCGGCCATCGGCCCGCAGCTGATCAGCTGAATGACGCCACGTCGCACCGTTAGGTAGCGACCTCTCCCTGCCGCATCGATCTTCCTGGCGCTGCATAGCCGGCGCCGGTGTGATCGTGCACGCCCGTCGCTTGAGCGACCGGCGTTGCCAGGGCCAGCCCACACCACGCCGGTCTGACGCGTCGTGTGGACACAGGGCCGCGGCCTTCAGTGGCCATCTGCTTCAGCTCTTGCCATGAACTATCGAGACGTGATCTTCAAAGGGGCGACCCGCCCGGCCACCATGGCCGGCGTGCCGGTGGTGCCCTTCATTCTGGTGGTGGGCCTGCACATCTTGATCGGCATGTGGGCAGTGATCCTGGTCGGCTTTTTCGTGGCCACGGGCATCGCACTGTCGTGTGTCATCTGCGTCCTCGCGATGCGCCACATCAGCTCGCAGGACGACCAGCGGCTGCTGCAGTACATGCTCGTGATACGGGGCTTCCCCGCCAAGCGCAACCTGCATCACTGGGGCGCGAAGAGCTTTGCTGCCACGCGATACACCCGGCGCTCGGCCGCCGACCAGGGTGGCCGATGAGAAGCTCGACGCAACGCCTGGCCAACCAGGACGACGTGCTGAGCCGGCACATCCCCATGTCGGCACGCATCACCAGCACCGTGGTCTCGGCCCGCACCGGTGACTACATGTCGACCTGGCAGATCGATGGACTGGCGTTCGACGGCCTCTCCATCGCCGAGGCCTACGCCAAGATGGAGGCGTTCAACGTACTCGTGCGCAGCCTGTCGAACGGCAAGTTCGCGTTCTGGGTGCATCGGCTGCGGCGCTTCACCGGCGCCCGCCTCACGGCGCCACAGGAGACCTTCGCCCAGCACGTGGTGGAGAAGTACTACGAGCAGTTGAACAACGAAGGCCTGATGGCCACCGAGATCTACCTGACCGTGCTGTACCGGCCCTTCCCGCAGAAGGCGGGGCGGCTGACGGCACGCCCCGCGCACACCGTGGACGAAATGCGGCACGAGGAGCTGGAGATCCTGGAGCGGATGGGCGATCTGCAGAAGCAGGTCTCGACCTCGCTGGCCTCTTACGGCCCGACGCTGCTGACGGACTACGAGCACGAAGGCGTCACCTACAGCCGTCAGCAGGAGTTCTACGGCTACCTGATCAATGGTGTGTGGCGCCCCGTGCCGGTCAAGGACGTGCCGCTGCACCACTACCTGTCGCTGTCGCGCGTGCTGTTCGGCAACGAAATCGTCGAAACACGCGGGCTTGTCGGCACGCATTACTCGACCTTCATCGACATCAAGGACTACGCCGAGTACTCCGAGCCGGGCATCCTCAACACGATGATCGCGCTGCCGTTCGAGTACATCGAGACGCAGTCGTTCTCGCCGAAGCACACGATGGACGCGCTGGCCGCGCTGCGCATCCAGCGCCGCAGGCTCGCCAGCGCCGACGATGGCGCGGTCAGTCAGATCGTCGAACTGGACGCGGCGATCGACGGCGTCATTAGCGGGTCGTTCGCTTTCGGCGAATACCACTACGTGATGCAGATCATTGGCGACTCGGTCAAAGACGTCAAAGACTGCCGGGCCATCGCCCTGGAGCGCATGCAGTCCATCGGCTTCCTCGGCGTGCCGGTCGACCTGGTGGTGGACCAAGCCTA
>JACCDX010734770.1_pt1 | contig 10500 bp, 12 predicted proteins | sample 7449681 | NCBI WGS metagenome assembly JACCDX01 (sample SAMN15323450, study PRJNA562643) | freshwater metagenome | isolation source: river surface water | place: USA:Blue River Watershed | collected 2017-08-18
AGCTAAAGCCATGAGCGCACCTTACTTCACGCTTGCCTGTTTTCTGTGTACCGCATAGGCTCTTTGCTATATCAGGAAAGAGGTTTGAAGATTGAACGCTAAATCGACAATTGCAGAGGATGTTGCAACAACATCAACCCTTCTGGGCAAAGCTGCGAAGAGCTTTCCTACTCCAGCTGCACTAGCGGAGCATGGCAATGCCAAGGTGATCTCAATCTTCAACCAAAAGGGTGGAGTTGGAAAGACAACTAGCACAATCAACCTTGGTGCAGCGCTGGCTGAAATGGGTCGTCGAGTTTTGCTCGTCGACTTCGATCCTCAAGGCGGTCTATCACTTGGTCTTGGCGTTAACGCTCACTCGCTTCCATTGGAACAAACTGTTTACTACGCATTGATGACACCAACAGCAAATGTTGATGAGATTGTTTTGAAATCCTCAGTTCCTGGATTGGATTTCCTACCTGCTAACCGCGATCTTGGTACAGCAGAAACAACCTTGGGCGCTGAAATCGGTGGTCAGCAATACCTTAAGCGCGCTTTGGCCCCACTTCGAGATTACTACGATGTAATTTTGATTGATTGCCAGCCAACAATGGGTCAGTTAACGATCAACGCTTTGGTTGCATCTCAAGAGGTAATTGTTCCAATGCAGTGTGAATACTTTGCATTGCATGGATTTATTGAACTCAAGGGCAATCTAGATAAGGTGAAGAACTTCCTGAACCCAGAACTTCGTCTCATTGGAATTTTGGCAACAATGTATGACAAGAAGACCTCACACAACCGTCAGGTATTAGAACGCATCCTTGAACAGTTCCCAGAGGATGTTTTTGAAACAATTATTGCTAAAACAATTCGTTTCCCAGAAACAACTGTTGTTGGCGAACCAATCACAACATATGCAACATCTTCAGGTGGCGCAGCTTCATACCGCCGTCTAGCCCGAGAACTAATCGCCAGAGGAGGCGCACGATGACACGTAGAGCAAACCTTCCAGGTGCAGATGAACTATTCCGTTCAACCGCACCAGCATTGAGTGCAGTCCCTGCACAAAGTTCTCAAGAGGTTGCTGCACCATTAGTACCACCCGCAATTGCGACTCCAAAAGCTGCTTCTTCAAAGAAGGGTGTCCGCACAATTGCACGTCGTCGTGTAACAACTGTTGACCGCTCCCCTTCAGGACGTGAACGTCATGATGAAAAAATCACTGTGTACTTATCTCCAGATGAGTTATTTGATCTTGATCAGGCCCGCCTGCAACTTCGTGGTGACCTTGGTTTAGCTGTTGATCGCGGTCGCATCGTTCGCGAATCAATCGCCGTAATCATCGCTGATCTGGAAGCCAAGGGCGATCAAAGCATCTTGGCTCGTAGACTACGCGGTCAGTAATCTCTACTTGGCGCGAGGATGCGCCATTGAATAACTCTCGCGAACTTTGTCGATTGTAATCAAGGTATAAATCTGGGTTGTTGTAACAGATGCATGCCCCAATAACTCTTGTACAACACGAATATCGGCACCGCCATCCAATAAATGTGTTGCATATGAATGCCTAAATACATGGGGTGAAACATGTTCAGTAATACCAGCTGCAGCTGCCGCATCTAACACCATCTGCCATGCAGATTGGCGCGAAATTCTTCCGCCGCGAGAGTTAAGGAAGAGGGCTGCATTGTTCTTTGGATTCTTAGCCAATAAATCGGGACGAATTCTCACGCAGTAATCATCAATCGCCTTTGTTGCAAATGAACCAAGTGGAACTATTCGTTCTTTAGAACCTTTTCCACGTAGCTTTAGCGTAGTAATTTCTCCATCATCGCTCTGAACTTTGCTCAGATCATTCATATTGATTCCAATTAATTCACTTACTCGCGCACCACTGCTGTATAAAAGTTCCAGCATCGCTTGATCGCGAAGGGTTATAGGATCACTCGCTTTATGCGCTGCTTCAATCATTGAAAGTATTTGAGCGATAGTGAGCGCTTTAGGTAATCGACGAGAAGATTTGCTTGCTGCAATTTCCAAGGTCGGGTCAGCGTACCCATGCTCTTGTTGTAAATGTTTGAAAAAGGATCGCAGGGTCGAATCAGCGCGGTTTACCGTTGCAACAGATAGTTTTGCTTCACGTAATGAACTTTCAAAAGCTGTGATTAACTCTGGAGTTACCTCGCGAAGATCTTTGCCATTGAGAAAAAGACCAAACTTCTCTAAATCACGTCGATAGGCGGCAATTGAATTTGCAGCCAATCCCCTCTCAATCTGAAGATGATTGAGAAAGGATGAGGCAGCTAGATCAAAGCTGAGTGCTTGCGTAACCATGTGCTTCTGCGACGGCGGAGTAATAAATCTTTCCGTCATGCACATTCAAACCCTTAGCAAGGTTTTTATCCTTGTCACAGGCCGCTTCCCATCCAAGGTTTGCCAAAGAAAGGGCAAATGGAAGGGTTGCATTGGTAAGTGCATATGTTGATGCGACAGGAACCGCACCTGGCATATTTGCTACACAGTAAAAGACAGAGTTATGAACTGTATATGTTGGTTCAGCATGTGTCGTTGGCTTTGAATCCTCAAAACATCCACCCTGATCAATTGCGATATCGACCAATACCGAACCGCTCTTCATCTGAGCAACCAAAGCATTTGAAACCAACTTTGGTGCCTTTGCTCCATGAACAAGCACAGCGCCAACAACAAGATCTGCTTGCTTTACTTCACGTTCGATGGCGTGCTTAGAAGCGACAAGGGTCTTGATTCTTCCACCGTAAATAGTGTCGATGTACTGCAATCGATTAATAGAGCGATCAATAACGATGACATCTGCGCCCATTCCAACGGCGATAACAGCGGCGTTAAGACCTGCAACTCCTCCACCGATAACAACAACTCGACCAGGTGCAACACCAGGAACTCCACCCAGCAAAACTCCACGACCGCCATGTGGCTTTTGTAGGGCTGTAGCACCGACCTGAGTTGCAAGACGACCTGCAACCTCGCTCATTGGTGCAAGCAGTGGCAATGTTCCGTTAACTTCAACGGTCTCATATGCAATAGCTGTTGTTCCTGATTTAACTAATGCATCTGTGCAGGCTTTTGAAGCTGCAAGGTGTAGATAAGTAAAGAGAGTTTGTCCCTTACGCATCTTTGGATACTCAGGCTCAATAGGTTCTTTTACCTTCAAGACTAAATCCGCTTTTTGCCACACATCATCGGCGGTTGGAACAATCGTTGCACCAGCTGCAATGAACTCTTCATTGGTAATTGATGAACCCACACCTGCTTTATCTTCGATAATAACTGTGTGTCCGGCATGTACAAATTCAGAGACACCTTCAGGTGTAATAGCTACACGGGATTCGTGAACTTTAATCTCTTTAGGAACTCCGACGATCATGATTAACCTTTCGCTGCTACTGCCGCCGCGATCAAACCAATAAACAATGGGTGTGGTCGAGTTGGACGAGAACGAAGCTCAGGATGAGCTTGCGTACCTACGTAATAAGGATGCACCTCTGATGGAAGTTCTACAAACTCCACAAGATCTTGCTCTTTAAACATTCCTGAGAAAGTAAGGCCAGCGTTCGAAATTTGATCGCGGTACTTGTTATTGACCTCATAACGGTGGCGATGTCGCTCAGAAACCTCAGTTGAACCATAGGTCTGCGCGACAACAGAGCCTGCTAACAAATTAGCGGTGTAAAGACCAAGACGCATAGTTCCGCCCATATCGCCCTTACCCGATACAACATCCTTTTGATCATCCATCGTTGCAATAACTGGTGTTCCGGAATCAGAAAATTCTGCAGAAATTGCATCCTTAATTCCTGCAAGGTTACGAGCTGCTTCAATCACCATGCATTGCAAACCAAGACATAATCCCAAAGTTGGAATCTTGTTTTCACGAGCAAATTTAAGTGCTCCAACTTTTCCTTCAATACCTCGAATACCGAAACCACCTGGAACACAGATTGCATCTACATTTTCTAAATGCTTCTTTGCACCCTCTGGGGTTTCACACTCATCACTTGCGATCCACACAATCTCGATCTTTGCTTCATTAGCAAAACCGCCTGCGCGCAACGCCTCTGAGACAGAGAGATAAGCATCTGGAAGATCGATGTACTTTCCGACAAGACCGACCTTGATGTGGTGCTTTGGATGGTGGACCTTCTCTAGAAGTGCGTCCCACTCCCCCCACACAACATCTTGACAGTCAAAGCCAAGACGCTTTACAACGTAGGCATCTAAGCCTTCCCTATGTAATACCTTTGGGATGTCATAGATCGATGGAGCATCAACAGCTGCAACAACCGCCTCTGAATCAACATCGCACATCAGCGAAATCTTCTTCTTGACGCCCTCTGGAATTTCGCGATCTGAACGCAAAACAATCGCATCGGGAGCAATACCAATACTGCGCAACGCTGCAACTGAGTGCTGGGTTGGCTTTGTCTTTAGCTCACCAGATGGTCCAATGTAGGGAACCAATGAGACATGTAAATAGAAAACATTATCGCGACCAACTGTTTGGCGAATTTGGCGAATTGCCTCCAAAAATGGTTGCGATTCAATATCTCCAACAGTTCCACCAACTTCAGTAATTACTAAATCAATATCTGGGCTTGCCATCGCAATGATGCGCTCTTTGATTTCATTGGTGATGTGAGGAATTACCTGAACCGTCTCACCTAGATACTCTCCGCGGCGTTCACGAGCGATTACACGTGAGTACACCTGACCTGTGGTCACATTTGCTGAGCCATGAAGGTTGCGATCTAGGAAGCGCTCATAATGGCCAATATCTAAATCTGTTTCAGAGCCATCATCGGTAACAAAAACCTCGCCATGTTGAAATGGGTTCATCGTGCCTGGATCAACGTTGAGATACGGATCTAGCTTTTGCATGGTTACGCGGATGCCGCGGGCTACTAGTAATCGTCCAAGACTTGAGGCTGTGAGTCCTTTGCCCAAACTTGAGGCGACTCCGCCGGTTACAAATAAGTGTTTAGTCACATGTGCTTGGCCCATGGGAGTCAAACCTATCATTTATCGGCGTTGTGTTCTTACACCTTCAAAGAAAGCAGTTCAGTGGCGTGTTCGCGGGCGCTGGCGGAGTTTTCCAGGCCAGCCAACATGCGGGCAACCTCTTCAACCCGCTCATCACCAGAGACCTGGCGCACATCGCTCTGGCTTACCGTTCCATCATTGTTTTTAGTTACAACAAAGTGAGAGTCGGCCCACGCCGCAACTTGAGGCAGGTGGGTGACAACAATTACCTGTGCATGTTGTGCGAGTTGATGAAGTCGACGACCAACTTCAATCGCAGCCTTTCCACCAACTCCAGCATCAACCTCATCAAATACATATGTTCCGATTGGATGGGTTTTAGCTATGACAACTTCAAGGGCCAACATCACGCGTGACATTTCTCCGCCTGATGCACCCTTTGCTAACGGAACAAGTGGCGCATCTTTATGTCCCTGAATGAACATAGATATCTCATCACAACCTTGCGAAGTGAAATCTGATTCCTTAGGCGCTGAATAATCAGCTGACTGCACCTGTGCGACAAAGGTTGCATGGGGCATAGATAACTGCTGAATCTCTTGAGTTACTAAAGTCGATAACTCCTTTGCCGCATGAGTACGTGCCTCTGAAACCTTTTTTGCTTCAGCCAACAATGTTTTCTTGACCGCGGTTAACTCTTTCTCCAACTCCTGCAATCGAGCATCTCCACCTTCAAGATCTGCAATCGCCTCTGCTGAGTTTTTATAGCGAAGTTGAAGCGCTTGAATCTCAACCTCGACAGAGTTTCCAGAGCCAAACTTTTTAATCAAGGCAATAAATTGAGCCTTGCGCTGTTGCAGAAAATCTAATCGAACGGGATCTGCCTCTAAGCGAGATAAGTAGCTATTAAGCGCACTTTGCGCATCTGCGAGGAGAAAAAAGCTTTCACTCAATTGCTGATAAATCTCTTCTAGAAGTCGATCCTTTGAGCGAGCATTTTCCAAGGAGCGACGTGCGGTTCCCAAAGAAGTCAGTGAACCCGCCTCCTCATCTTCAATCGCAGCGGTTGCCATCGCCGTTGCTGTACGTAACTCTTCAACGCTCGATAAGCGGGCGATCTCAACTTCAATCTCATCTAACTCAGCACCCTGTGGGTTGAGCGCGGAAAACTCGCGAGCAAACTCGCGCAGTTCCGCTAACTCTTTATCCTTGGCAGCGATACTTTTCTTGAGCGATGCAATCCGATCCTTCATATCGTGGTAACGAGAAAGCGCTAATTGATACTGATCGATATCTATTGCACCGAAACGATCCACTAATTCTCGTTGTCGTGAAGATTTAGTAATGGTGTGGTTTGCTGCCTGTCCATGCACTTCAACTAAATTTTCCCCAAAGGTAGCCAAGGTAGATGCTGTCGCGCTCACCCCATTGATCGTTGCCTTACTTTTTCCATCAGCTGCAACTGTTCGGACAACGATGAGCTCACCATCTTCGATGAGCGCATCCTCAAACAAAATCTCCTGCGCCTTAGGAATTGAAAACTTTCCGCTAGCTACTAACCGCTCTGCGCCTTTTCGAACCAGTGAACTATCCGCCTTGCCTCCTAAAATGAGGTTTAACGCGGTTAAAATCATGGTTTTACCGGCACCTGTTTCACCAGATAAAACAGTTAATCCCTTTGATATTTCTAGAGTTGAGCTTTCGATTACACCGATCGAGCGAATAGTGATCTCTTCGAGAAAGGTACGTTCACTCACCACGCCAGCCCTCAACAGGTAGTTTGAACTTTGCCACCAATCGATCGCTAAATAGTGTGTTTTTCAAGTGGGCCAGTTGAATAATTTGCGAATCCTTTGTGACAACTACGCGGTCACCTGCCACCAGTGGGAATTTACGCAAGGCATCGGCTGATAAAAATGCTTGTGAAGATTCAATACCAACTGCAATGACAGATGTTGGTGAGATTACAAGTGGACGGGAGAAAAGCGCATGGGCAGAGATGGGTAGAACTACCAACGCATCAACAGCTGGCCATACAACCGGTCCGCCGGCAGAGAATGCATACGCGGTAGATCCGGTTGGTGTTGAACAGATCAAACCATCACACCCCCAACGAGAGATTGGACGGTTATCAATCTCAAGAAAGAGTTCAACCATTGTCGCCTTTTCACGTTCAACGGTTACCTCATTGAGCGCCCAACCTGATGCAACGATCTCACCATCACGTTCTACGGTGTACCCCAAGGTGATGCGAGGATCGATCACATAACTCTTGTTAATCACTGCGTGAATAACATCGGCGATCTTTGAACGCTCAACCTCTGATAAAAATCCAACATGGCCCAAGTTCACGCCCAGCAATGGAATTCCGCGCTCATGAGCAACCTCTGCTGCGCGCAACATAGTTCCATCTCCACCGAGAACCACCGCCGCTTCAATCTCTGGAAGATCAGCAATGGTGGAGCGGATCATTCCTGGAATATTGACATCAGAGATTGTGTAGATACCAAAGGTAGATGCAAGGTTTTGTTGCAGCTCAACCGCGGCGACAACAGCATCAACCCGTCCTGGGTTACAAACAATCAAAAGATTACGCATCACTGTGGTCCAATCGCTATGGCTTCATCAAGCATCGCGTGATCGATCTCGGCGGCTCCGCGACGAAGCCATAAGAAGTATTCAACATTTCCTGCAGGTCCCGGTAGAGGGCTAGCAGTAATTCCCATTGTGCCTAAACCGACATCGTAAGCAGACTCTGCAACCTCGATAACAGCAGCTTTACGTAATGCAGGATCGCGCACTACTCCACCTGCTCCTAACTTTTCTCGACCAACCTCAAATTGAGGTTTTACCATCACAACAAAATCAGCATCTGGCTTTGAAACCGCAGCTAAAGCGGGAAGTACTAAGGTTAAGGAGATAAAGGAAAGATCGGCGACCACTAAATCAATCGGCTCACCCACCATATCCCCCGTTAAGTGACGAATATTGGTGCGATCTAACACTGAAACTCGCTCATCCTGTCGCAGACCCCAGGCCAACTGTCCATATCCAACATCGACAGCAACCACATGGCCTGCGTTTCTGCGCAGCAATACATCGGTAAATCCTCCAGTTGAGGCTCCCGCATCTAAACACCGCTTTCCTTCAACGGTGACACCTGTGAACGCGTTCAACGCGCCATCTAATTTATGCCCACCGCGCGAGACAAAGTCATCACGATCTCCGGAAATGGTTATTGAGGTTTCAGCATCAACTTGCGTCGCAGGTTTGGTCGCTGGAATTCCATTGACTAAAACCGATCTCTTCTCAATCAGATCCGCCGCCTGCTCACGTGAACGCGCTAACTCTCTACGTACGAGTTCGGCATCCAGACGTGTCTTCATAAAGGTGGATTAATTAGAGGCCATCAATTGATGACAGGGCTTGATTGAGTTTGTGGTGAAGCGCCTCAAAACGTTGAGCATGATCGCTTACCTCCATCGCATCAATCTCTTGCAACTCATTGCGAAGCTCTTCTACAAAACCTTCGCCATTGAACTGCTCGCTACTGGAGTGTGATTGAGATGTTGAGTTATCCATTTACTTGCTCACCTTCTTGGCAGTTCTCTTCTTAGCAGCGGTTTTCTTGGCAGTGCTCTTCTTAGCAGCGGTTTTCTTAACAACCTTCTTAGCGGATTTTTTAGCCGGGCTCTTTTTCGCAGAAGCGCCGCCCTTTTTCAATGCAGCAACCTCTTGCTTCAACGCCTCAAACTCTCCGCGCTTAACAAAGCCCATCTTAGAAACGGAGCGTTCAACCTCATCTTCAATTTTGAGCTTGATAGCTTCTCCACTCTCTTTGAGGAAAAGATTGACCGACTGTGCCACCTCAGTTCCAGATTTATTTCCGAGTTGGACATTCTCAATTAATGATTTGATCGTGGCTTTAATATCGCTGTTCTTGCTCATGCGATAAGCCTACCTAAATTCGCGTTATCTCGACCGCTTCAACCTGCCAACGGCTTGCAAGACCTGTTGGAGCGCTCCAAAAACGGCGATGAATTGAGCCTGAAACCTCTACCCATTCATCTGGTGTGAGTGTTAACGCTATTCGTCGAGCCTTTGAACTCCACGCCCCGATATCTAAGGTGTCGACCCCGGATAACTTTTCACGAGTAATGATTAATCGAAACTCAACGACCTTGTCACCACTTGGAAGCTCCTTTTCAATCGCCTCCTGTGACACTCTTCCCCGCAGCACAACATCATTGAGTGAGTAATCCTCTTCAATTTCAGCGTGATCTACCTTCCTATTCTTTGTCGCTACCTTGCCGCTCATGGAGCACCCCTTCTCATCTATGAGGGGCGCACGTTAATTAGCGGGTATGACGAAATAGAAGGTAGAGAGTAAGAATGTGGGTAACTACTGAGCCGCTCTCTCAGCGGCATCGGTGAACTCTTCTTCATCCAACTCTGCACACTTTGCAAACCACTCACGTGCCTCTTCGGTGCGACCTGCTGCGGCAAGAGCATCTGCATAGGCATAACGAAGACGTAGTGCCCATTCCTCTGTGTCATTGTTGAGCTCTTTGCAGGTCAATGTAACAACCGCTGCATCCAGCTCTCCCAAATCGCGACGAGCACCTGCTGCAACAATTCGCATCTCAATCTCTTCCGGCTTTGCTAAACGCTTTACCTCTGGAGAACCAGCCAAATTCAATGCTTTTAGAGGGTTTCCAAGACCACGTTCACAATCAGCCATGACAGGTAGTGATGAAACATCCCCCGAAATTCGATTTGCAGCGCGCAACTCTTTAAGTGCAATCTCATAATGACCTGCGCGATATGCGGCATATCCTGCTGATTCGCGAACAACAGCTAAACGTCCAGCATGATGTGCAGCTGCGATTCCATGCTTATGCGCTAATTGTGGATCTGTATCTTGGTACAAGTTGATGCACACTAAATGTCGCGCAACTACCTTTGCATTCTCTGCCGACAAACTTAACAACTCTGCACGAACAGATTTTTCTAACTCTTCACCTGTGACATCTTCAGGAATATCTGGTTCAAAGATTCGTGGGCGCAAACGAGATTGATCGCGATCCATTGGCGCAGGCCTTGCTCCGCGTGGATCTGAGCCATCACGTGTTTGACGAGGTGCGCCTGCACGGGCTGATGAACCACCCCGTGCCGGAAGATCTTCGCGACGACGTTGTGAGTTTGGACCTGATGGTTTGCGTGGCGCATCGCCTGATGGACGCCGCTCACCAGATCGAGCTGGACGCTCTCCTGGCTTTAAATTGTGTACGGGACGTGAAGGGCGGTATGGGCGCTTATCTCTATCTTCCATCGTTACTGTCTCCTTCACTCTGTTTAATTATGAACTGTATTTCGAGAATAATTCTAGGGAAATAAAAAAGGGGCGCTCGTTAAAGCGCCCCTTTTTATAAAAGAAGTCCGGCGACGTTCTACTCTCCCACAAGGTCACCCTTGCAGTACCATCGACGCTGAGAG
>JACCDX010182576.1_pt1 | contig 10498 bp, 9 predicted proteins | sample 7449681 | NCBI WGS metagenome assembly JACCDX01 (sample SAMN15323450, study PRJNA562643) | freshwater metagenome | isolation source: river surface water | place: USA:Blue River Watershed | collected 2017-08-18
ACCGACCCTTTGTTGTCAGAGCAGGAATTTGAAGAACTGGACCGATTCCTGATGTCAGACCAGTGCAGCGATGAGGCGATGACGATGGATGCCCTGCATGGTTTTCTGACCGCAATCGCGATTGGCCCGGAAAAAATTCCCGCAGCCGAATGGTCTTCCGCGGTCTGGGGCGCTGATCCCGACGATGCGCCCGATTTTCAGACACCGGAACAAGCCCAACGTATTTCGCATCTGCTGGAACGCACGCTGGAAGACATCGAAGTGACACTGGAAGTGGCACCGGCTGATTTCGAACCGCTGTTCTGTGAATTGCAATGGAAAGGCCAATCCCTGCTGGATGCCGAAGCCTGGGCCTGGGGATTCCTTGAAGCGGTAAAACTCCGTGAAGCTGCGTGGCAAGCGCTGCGTGCATCCCCGCAAAGCGGGCTGCTACGCGCCATTGATTTACTGGGTGCTGAAGAAATTGAAGAATCGGAACTCGCTCTGGTCGACGATCCGATGAAGTGCCACAAACTGGCCGTCGAGATTGAGGCGTCGATTGCCCAGATTCGGCGCTTCTGGCAAGCCCGACGCAGCCAGTAGACATTCATCGGCGGCGTGCCCTCTCGGGCAACCGACTCAGCAGCGCTCAAAGCCTGATGAAATGCTCGCGGTAGTAACGCAATTCCTCGACGGATTCGAGAATATCGGCCAGCGCGGTGTGCATCTGATGCTTCTTAAAACCACTGATCAGCTCAGGTTTCCAGCGACGGCACAGCTCTTTGATCGTGGACACATCGACATTCCGGTAGTGGAAAAAATGTTCCAGCTCCGGCATATGTCGCGCCATGAACCGACGGTCCTGGCAAATCGAGTTGCCGCACATCGGCGACTTTCCCGCCGGGACATACTGCCGCAAAAAACTGATCATCTGCGCGCTTGCCTCCGCCTCAGTGACCGTAGAGGCGCGCACCTTCTCGATCAGGCCCGAGCGGCCGTGGGTGCCTTTGTTCCAGGCATCCATCTTGTCCAGCACGGCATCGCTCTGGTGAATCGCAAAGACCGGACCCTCAGCAAGGATATTCAGTTCGGCATCGGTAACAATCGCTGCAATCTCGATAACACGGTCATTTTCCGGATCCAGCCCGGTCATTTCCATGTCGATCCAGACGAGGTTCATTTCATTCGGACGGACTGCGCCCGGGGGGGGCGTATGGGCTTCAGAAGCTTGTGACATAATCTGCTTTCGAATCAGGCCCTTCGTGTGAAGGGCCATAAAACCGCCATTTTCTCATAGACACCGCATGGATCCGCAAAGCTTCTCTCTGTTATTCGCCGCCTTTCTGCTGACGACGCTCGGCGTCAAGCTCTGGCTATCGTCGCGCCACATCCGCCACATTGCACAGCATCGAGATGCGGTGCCTGCGCAATTTGCACACAAAATTCCCCTGGCAGCCCATCAAAAGGCGGCTGACTACACCATCGCCAAGACACGTCTGAAGATCGTGCTGCTGGTAGTGAATGCCGTGGTGCTGCTGGGTTTTACGCTGCTCGGTGGTTTGCAATGGCTGTCAATGGCTCTGTTTGATATGTCCGGTTCCGGCATCGTGTATCAGCTGGCTCTGATCGCAGCAGTCACCGTCATCGGCAGCGTGATTGATCTGCCGTTCGACTATTACAAACAATTTCGTCTGGAAGAAAAATTCGGTTTCAACAAAATGACGCCGGGTCTGTTCTTCTCCGACATGCTCAAGCACACGCTGGTGGGTGCCGTGATTGGTCTGCCGCTGATCTGGGTCACGCTCACGCTGATGGAAAAAGCCGGTGCGCTGTGGTGGCTATACGCCTGGCTGATCTGGTGCGGTTTCCAGATCTTCATGCTCGGTTTTTATCAGAACCTGATCGCGCCGCTGTTCAATAAGTTCACGCCACTGCAGGATGACAGCCTGAAATCGCGCATCGAGGGTCTGATGCAGCGTGTCGGCTTTGCCAGCAAAGGCTTGTTCGTGATGGATGGCTCGCGCCGCAGCGCCCATGGCAATGCCTATTTCTCGGGCTTCGGTGCCGCCAAGCGCATCGTGTTTTTTGACACGCTGCTCTCGCGATTAGCCCCGAACGAAATCGAAGCCGTCCTTGCGCATGAACTCGGTCATTTCAAGCTCAATCATGTGATCAAGCGCATTATCGTCATGTTCGTGATCTCGCTGGGCTTTCTCGCGCTGCTGGGTTATCTGAAAAATCAGGTCTGGTTCTATCAGGGACTGGGCGTGGAGCCGATGATGGCAGCCAGTAACGATGCGATGGCGCTGATTTTGTTCATGTTCGCGCTGCCGGTATTCACGTTCCTGTTCTCGCCAGTACTGTCAATCAGCTCGCGCAAGAACGAATTCGAGGCCGATGCCTTCGCGGCGAAGCACAGCAACTCGCAGGATCTGATCTCGGCCCTGGTCAAACTTTACGAAGACAACGCCTCAACGCTGACGCCCGATCCGCTGCATTCGGCGTTCTACGATTCCCACCCGCCAGCGAGTATTCGGGTACAGAAGCTGCTGGCCGGCTGATGATCACGCGCGAGTTGCTGCAGCAGCAGGCCTGCCGTCATCTGACGCAGGCCGCTTCGGCCGATGAAGTCGCCGCAGCGCTCGCAGTTCTGAGCGACTGGCATGTCGTGGATGGCAAGCTGGTAAGGTTGTTTCGTTTCGCTGACTATCATCAGACTCTGGCATTCGTGAATGCGATCGCCGACATCATTCACGAAGAAGATCATCATCCCGAGCTGATCGTTGGCTACAACCGCTGCGAAGTACGCTACGACACGCACTCGGTCAATGAAGGCAAGGGCGGACTGTCCGCGAATGACTTCATTTGCGCAGCGAAGATTGATGCCGTGTTCGATAGCAGTTTTCGCTGATTCATGAGTGCGCTGCAGGGACTGATCATTGCCGCACACGGCAGACATTATCTTGCCCACGCAAACGGTAAAGCCCTGCAATGCGTCACCCGCGGTAAAAAAAGCGATGTCGCCGTCGGCGATCGCGTTCGTCTGACCTTGACCTCGCCAGATCAGGCAGTCATCAATGAAATTCTGCCGCGCGACACCCTGCTCTATCGCTCTGACCAGTACAAATCCAAACTGCTGGCCGCCAATGTTACCCAGCTGTTTATTGTGGTGGCGACCGAACCCGGCTTTTCGGATGACCTGATCTCGCGCTCACTGGTTGCTGCGAATGCGGCAGGCACTACTGCCCACCTGATCCTCAATAAAACCGACATAGCGGAACTGTTACCGGCAGCGCGCAACAGGCTTGCGCTCTACGAAGGGCTGGGCTATCCGATACATGAGGTCAGCGCCAAAGCCGATCCGGCCGGTACGCTGGCTTTGTTACAGCCGCTGATTTCAGGGCAGTCGACGATACTGATCGGCCAGTCCGGCATGGGCAAATCCTCGCTGGTGAATCTGCTGGTGCCCGATGCGGAAATCGCCGTTCGGGAAATATCTCAGCGACTGGATACCGGCAAACACACCACCACATTTACCCGGCTCTATACGCTGGATGAACAATCGAACGTGATCGATTCGCCCGGCTTTCAGGAGTTCGGCCTTTACCACCTGACGGAGGGCATGCTGGAGCGGGCATTTCCCGAATTCCAGCCCGTGCTGGGCCAGTGCCGCTTTACTAACTGCCATCATCTGGCGGAACCTGACTGCGCTGTCCTTAAGGCTCTGGATCAAGGCAGTATCCACCCCGTCAGACATCAGCTCTACGTGCAACTCAGGCACGAATCGCTGCAAAAGCCCGCTTATCGCTGAACGGCAAGCGGGCAGATGTACGATTGCCCGTCATCCGGGCCGCCAAAGCTCTCCACCGACCATCAGAGCAATCAGCCATTTTCATCATAAAAACAACAAAAATAAAAGCGCTGCACTAATAGCGGAACAATTCCTATTTTTTTATAACGCAACAGAAGTTTTCTGATAAATAATTTTCAGGATTCCTCACAATATTTTTACTACCGACCTTCTTACCTTACTGAAAAATTTCCAACTTGAACGATTGATGCCAGGTCGGATCTTCAATTTTTTCACAGAAAAATCTCTACGAGGCGGCAATGATCAAAAAAGTCGAGCTAGGCAATTTCGATCGAGGAGGCCCGATCATGCTCAAAGAAAAAACAAGTGCGGATGGAACCATCACAACCCGCATTTACCAACGAAAAGATGTTCAATCTATTGAAAATTTATCCAAAAAAATAATAACAGCAATCAAATACGGTATTGAAGATTTTTTTATTTCGCACAAAAATTTTCATTTTATTTTACAGAAAACAGGAATTAATCGAATCAACAAACTATCTTTCGGAGAAATAAAAAATCCGGAAAAATTATTTCAAAGCATAAAGTCGGGCAAAATAAGTCCTTTATTCGTCGAGAACGAAATAAAAAATTTAAAAAATATTTTCAATTTCAATGAAATTGATCCAACCAGTCTGGATGAACTATTTATCAGCAATTATAAAAATTCAGAATTTTTTGAAGAATTAGAAACGATACTTGAGGAAAATAAAATTGAAGATATCGGAACACCATTGTTTCGTACTCAACTACTTGATGAATCTAGCTTCGAAATAACTATGCGTAACTATAAATCGCTAAATAATGATTACAACGTTCTTATTTTAGCCATTAATGAAATTAATAAAAAACAACCATCTGAAAATATTAAAATTGAATTCTTAAAAAGAAAATTAAAAAGCATTTGCGAAAATATTGTTGTTAAAAGGCTGAGTGATGCAACAACAAAAAAAATTCTTTTAGATTTATGCGGAGACTCGGAGGAAATCAAAAATAACATTGAACGCGCGTTTTCGAACCATTGGCTGATCAGCAAAGATACAAAACAAAAAGCTCTTAAATCGGTGCAAATTTATTTACAAGAAAAACAACCAGAACTACAATTAGGGTTTGCACGCCGAGTCTTTGGCGCCACGTCTTCGCGGCCCAGGAAAATAACATAGGCGTCAGCAAGCCCAACCAGACATCAATCTCCGAAAACGGGTTTAGTCTTTACCATCTCTCCAAAGGCATGCTGGAGCGGGCATTTCCCGAATTCCAGCCCGTGCTGGGCCAGTGCCGCTTCACTAACTGCCATCATCTGGCGGAACCTGACTGCGCTGTCCTTAAGGCTCTGGATCAAGGCAGTATCCACCCCGCCAGACATCAACTCTACCTGCAACTCAGACACGAATCGCTGCAAAAGCCGCCCTACTGAAAAACAAGCGGCATGACAGCCAGAAAAAATATCGCCATGTTCAAAGGACAATGATTTGCATTGGCGATGAGCCAAAGCTTTTCAGCACGGATACAACAGAATTAACCGAAGGGCTCTTACTTCGGAACTAATCTGCATTTTTCATCACCAAGATTCGCCGCCCCCTCAATCGGGTATTTGATATGTGTGGCGCGATTTCTCTGTGACCTCTGTCCGGAGGTATCTTTCGAAGCGGCATGGCCGCTAATCATCAGCCCAGAAAAAAATCGAGGTTATCAATGATCACCAAAATCGAACTAGGTAGTTTCAACCGAGACGCAAGTAGTCCGATTTTTCTGAAGGAAAAAATAGAGAGCGATGGTAGCTTGTCAATTCGCATCTACCAGCGCAAGGATATTGATTCGATTAGCAGCTTCAAAGATAAAATAAAAACTATGGTGAAGTACGGTATTGAAGATTTCTGCATGGCGCATCAAATATTTCGCCCACTGTTGGGAACCGTTGGCGTAAAGAGAATTGATCATCTGCAAACTGACGATCTGCAAAACGCACCGGACTTATTTCAATCCATACGATCAGAGGCGAGAATAGGAAAGGTGACCGAAGAAAAAGAAATTAAATTAAAAAAAATTCTCGGAAATCATGGCTTATCTGATGACTATAAAATTGATTTTTACGAGGGAAAATACAAAGATGCGGATTTTTTTTCTGATTTAAAAAAATTTATAGATTCAGATAATAAATTCTCAAAAAAAGAAAAATTTTTTCTAAAAAATATTCATCATTCCTTTACATCCAAAGCAGTTTTGACAAAAAATGGGGTTAAAAACTGTGAGAAGCTGATAAAAAAAATCAAAGATAGCCTGGATACTCATTTTCAAAACCAAACATGCGTGTTAAAAGCTCGGGCTGAAAATAGCACAAATCCCTCTGAAAATATTTTTTCTTTAAGTAATCTTTCTCATCTTAAAAAGTTGCAGACCGAAATCAAGGGAAAATTAGACGAAATAGAAAATGAAATAAAACAACGCTCAATCACCCCGACAGATGAAGACATAAAAAACCATCTCTTTTCGTTGATTGAATACGCGGTCGGTGACAGCGAGGACAGCGGCACATGGGCCGGTAGTGAAGCCCAGAAGAAGGCAGCTGAGATCAGACCCACGATCGATATTTTATTCTCGACTAGCTGGCGTATCAGCGAGGAGAAAAAGTTGGAGTCGCTGGAAACAGTACAAGGTTTTTTCAAAGATATAAAAAAATTGATCCCAGAGGCCGTCATAAACAGGATCTATCCAGAACAGGAAACAGCCATTGTGTCGCCTCCAGGCGACCAGCACCTCGACACCAATCGGTATGTGGACATAAACCAGTAACTAAGCCGATTGGCTGTGTTACTGCCTTACGCTGACGGAACCATCAACACCGCGTCAATCCTTACCATCAGCAGTATAAAATTGCAATTCATGCATTACTTTGCTTTTGGCAACGTCAGTAATCCGCCTGACTGTGTGATATTGAACGAGCCGCCTCGTTCACCGTAGCGCCCTGTCCGAGGGCGCCCAAAACCCTTATAATTCATCGCGTTAAAACACTCGGCAGCTGCCGGCCCGGCTAGCTGCCGTTTTTCATTTATGGCAATCAAACACTATCTGCAATTTGCCGACTTCACGCTCCCGGAGTATGACTATCTGATCGAGCGCACGAAGATCATCAAGCGCAAATTCAAGAACTACGAGCCTTACCACCCGCTGATGGATCGCACGCTGGTGATGGTTTTCGAAAAGAATTCCACCCGCACTCGCCTGTCGTTCGAGGCCGGCATGCACCAGCTCGGCGGCGCGGCAATCTACCTGAACACCCGCGACAGCCAGCTCGGCCGTGGCGAACCGGTGGAAGATGCCGCGCAGGTGATGTCCCGAATGTGCGACATCATCATGATCCGCACCTTTGGTCAGGAGATCATTGAGCGCTTTGCCGCCAATTCCCGTGTGCCGGTCATCAACGGCCTGACCAATGAGCACCACCCCTGCCAAGTGTTTGCCGATGTTTTCACTTATATCGAGCATCGCGGCTCGATCGCCGGCAAGACGGTGGCCTGGGTGGGTGATGCAAACAACATGCTGTATTCATGGCTGCAGGCGGCCGAAGTCTTCGGTTTCCATCTGAATGTCTCCACGCCAGCCGGCTATGACATCAACCCGGCGCTGGTATCTGCGGAGCATCGACGCTACACCGTGTTCAAGAACCCATCCGATGCCTGCGAAGGCGCTGATCTGGTCACGACCGATGTCTGGACCAGCATGGGCTATGAGGAAGAAAATGCCGCCCGACTGAAGGCCTTCGAGGGCTGGATCGTTGATGCCGCAAAAATGAAACGCGCAAACAAGGACGCGCTCTTCATGCACTGCCTGCCCGCGCACCGAGGCGAGGAAGTGTCAGCGGAAGTGATCGACGGACCGCAGTCGGTGGTCTGGGATGAAGCCGAAAACCGGCTGCACGTACAGAAAGCTTTACTCGAGTATCTGGTACTCGGAAAAATTTAATTTGTTATTGAAATCAGGGAAAACAATTACATGAGCGACATCAAGAAAGTCGTCCTCGCCTACTCGGGCGGACTCGATACTTCGGTCATTTTGAAATGGCTGCAAGATCATTATCACTGCGAAATAGTCACCTTTACCGCTGATCTGGGACAGGGCGAAGAACTGGAGCCGGCGCGCGCAAAAGCGATCAAGTTTGGCATCAAACCGGAAAATATTTTTATTGACGATGTGCGCGAAGAATTCGTGCGCGATTTCGTCTTCCCGATGTTCCGTGCCAATACCGTCTACGAAGGCGAATATCTGCTAGGCACCTCGATTGCACGTCCGCTGATTGCCAAGCGCCTGATCGAAATCGCACGCGAAACCGGTGCCGATGCGATCTCGCATGGCGCGACCGGCAAGGGCAATGATCAGGTGCGTTTCGAACTCGGCGCTTATGCGCTGATGCCGAATGTGAAAATCATCGCACCCTGGCGCGAATGGGATCTGCTCTCACGCGAGAAGCTGCTGAAGTATGCCGAAGATGCCGGGATCGAGATCGACATGAAGCACAAGAACGGCGGCGCCCCCTACTCGATGGATGCCAACCTGCTGCACATCAGTTTCGAAGGCCGCCATCTGGAAAACCCGAGTGCCGAGGCGGAAGAATCCATGTGGCGCTGGACGGTGAGTCCTGAGGCAGCGCCGGATGCAGCCGAGTACCTGGATATCGAGTACGAACACGGCGATATCGTCAGCCTGAATGGCAAGCGACTCTCACCGGCGGCTGCGCTGACTGAATTAAATCGGCTGGGTGGCAAGCACGGTATCGGCCGTCTGGATCTGGTCGAGAACCGCTATGTCGGCATGAAGTCCCGCGGCTGCTATGAGACACCGGGTGGCACCATCATGCTGCGCGCACACCGCGCGATTGAATCCATCACACTGGATCGCGAGGTCGCGCACCTGAAGGATGATCTGATGCCGCGTTATGCATCACTGATCTATAACGGCTACTGGTGGTCGCCGGAACGCGTCGCCATCCAGACCCTGATCGATCATACGCAGCAGAGCGTGAATGGCTGGGTACGCGTGAAGCTCTACAAAGGTAATGTGATTGTAGTTTCACGTGATTCAAAAACCGATTCACTGTTTGACATGAATATCGCGACGTTTGATGAAGACGGCGGCGCCTATAATCAGGCGGATGCTGGTGGCTTTATCAAACTCAACGCACTGCGTATGCGGATTGCGGCGAACGCGAAGATCAAGCGCGGCAAATAATTTAGCAGTTACCACCCACGCTTGAACTGTCACCCCCGATGCTTGAACTGTCACCCCGGCGAAGGCCGGCATGACACTTTCTGAATTGAACCCGAAGGAAAAATCACATGAGCAATCAATTCGATAACGTTTCTGTAATCAAAAAATCCAATGTCTTCTTCGACGGAAAATGCGTATCGCACACAGTAATGCTGGCCGATGGCACGAAAAAATCCGTCGGCGTCATTTTGCCGTCATCGCTGGTTTTCAACACCGGCGTGCCTGAAATCATGGAGATAACCTCAGGCACCTGCCGAGCGCGGATCAAGGGTGAAGCGGACTGGACCACCTATGCGGCGGGCCAAAGCTTTAATGTACCGGGTAATTCGAGCTTCGAGATTGAAGCGACGGAAGCTGTCGACTACGTTTGTCACTTTGGCTGATAGCCTGCGGGGGGCATGCTCCGTACCTTCCTCCCTTTGAGCGATCGATCAGACGATGACGGGCTCGGTTTCCAGCGACACGTCAAACCGCGCCCGGACATCGTTGACAATTTTTGTAGCAAGCGCGAGTACGTCCGAACCCGCTGCCCCGCCCCGGTTCACCAGCACCAGTGCCTGTCGATCATGCACACCTGCGGCACCGATAGAGCGTCCCTTCCAGCCACACTGATCAATTAGCCAGCCGGCAGCCAGCTTGACGCTGCCATCGGCCTGCGGATAACTCACCAGCTGCGGATACCTCGCCACCAGTAGCGCGTGCTGGTCTCGGCTGACAAGGGGATTTTTGAAAAAGCTACCTGCGTTACCGATCACGGCAGGATCCGGCAGCTTTCGGCGTCGGATAGCGATGACCACATCGGCAATATCAAGCGCGGTGGGATTTGATACGCCTCGCGTACCTAGCTCAGTGAACAGTTCCGCGTAACGCAGATTAGGCTGCCACTCACGGGGCAAGGCAAAGCTGACATCAATGATCACAGCTCGGTCACGCAGCGCGTGCTTGAAGATACTGTCGCGATAGCCGAAATGGCATTCTTCACGGCTCAATACACGAGTCTCGCCCGTCAGAAAATCATATAAAGTCAGCGAATGAAAAAATTCCGCAACTTCGCTGCCATAGGCACCGATATTCTGTATTGGCGCAGCACCAACAGTGCCCGGTATGAGTGAAAGATTCTCCAGCCCCGGCAAACCTTGGGACAGCGTCCATTGCACGAGAGCGTGCCAGTTCTCACCCGCCTTCGCGCGTACGATCGTATGCCCGGCATCGTCGCCGATGATCTCGCAGCCCTTATTCACCATGTGCAGAACCAGGCCGTTGAAGTCCTTTGTCAGCAGGACATTACTGCCCCCGCCTAGAGTCAGGCGAGGCAGTACCGATAACGGTGGGTCGCCAGCAATAGCTTCGAGATCGTCGATATTTTTTACACTGACGAAAGCATGGGCGCGCGCATAGATA
>JACCDX010467788.1_pt1 | contig 10497 bp, 12 predicted proteins | sample 7449681 | NCBI WGS metagenome assembly JACCDX01 (sample SAMN15323450, study PRJNA562643) | freshwater metagenome | isolation source: river surface water | place: USA:Blue River Watershed | collected 2017-08-18
ATTTTCATTAATAGTTTCATTATGAGCGTTTTGAGCGTTTGTATAGATTGTTTTATTTTTATTTTCAAAATAAAGATCTCCAAGCTCTTCAATAACTTGTTCTCCAAAAATAATTTCATTTCCTTCTCCAAGAGTTATAAGTATGTCAGCGCACTCACTTCTAGCGTAAATACTCTCATTTTTATCATCTGCTATATCAAGTATATATTCAAGCACAGTATTTCTCTCATCGCTAAGATAATCATATTGGTCTATTATATATCTTGCACTCATAAGGGTTAATTCTAAGGGATAATTTCTCTCTTTTGACAAAGTGAAAAAATAAGGGTGAAGGTCGTGCACAACGTGTCCGTCTAGTTTAGTATTTCTTGAATTATTAGCAAAGAAAAAATACCTATTATAAATATCATATTTATCGTTTTCAATAATAGTTTTTGATACTTCAACGCAGTGAGACACGTATTCTTTGTAAGGAATGAAGCACATATATCTTACACATTGAATTCTGTCTTCAAATGAGATTGAATCATCCATAGCAAATCTTTTTAAGGATAAGAACGGGTGTTCTTTGTCATCTGGTATATAAGAATCTGTAAAAGTTGAGGTATTTATACCAAGGAAATTAACAGGTAAGTATTCAAAGGTTCCAATCTGCTGGGAATATTCATCTTTTTGCACGACATCTATAATATCCATTTTTTAATTTATTAGGGTCCTTTTAAATTAATATTTTTTATATTTTTTATACATTTTATAACCACCTCCAAGTATGAGTGCAACGAAGAAAAGAATAATGATTATAGTTATAGGTCTTAAATGTGTTGATGTTTCTTGAGATAATCCTTCTTGATTATCGTAAAAACCTTCTCTTGATTTTATAAAACCGCTTGGAGCAACTGGTTTTAAACCAGCTAGTTCAGGTAATATAGTAACTGCTGGACCTGGAGTTGTAATTTCACGAGTTGTTATTTGAGGTCCTTTACCTCCAACTAAAACTCTTGTTTGAATATCAGCTGGATTTGTAGCTATATATCCTTTAATAAATTTTTTCATTCTTTCATTCTTAACATCAATATTGTTTATGGTTAAATTTTCTGCAAGGTTCATCATAACCTCTTGACAACTTCCACGATCTAAACACTCATTTAATACTCTGTCATCGTTTCCAAAGTTTGAAAGGTTTAATATATCGCATTTTTTACCGCATTTTCCAGCTTTTAAAGGGGTTATTTCGGCCTTCCCTTCAACTACAAAATCTCTAAGATTTCCAAAGTTGTCAGAAACACTTAATAATTTTTGAGGGTCAGTATAAGAGGTTTCATCTTCTTGAACATAAACACCATTTTTATAGGTATCAACACAAGTTTCATTTTCTTTAGTTCCTCTACAATACTTCTTAGAAGCTACTTTATTAATAAAATCGTTTCCATCTCTTTTATCATCTAATTGAAGGAGATAAATATCACACTTTTCGTCCCAATTTCTTGCACATCTTTGAGCCATATGATCAGGGCATTTTTCTAATTTAAACCCAGCGTCACGGATGTTTCTTATACAACAGTCTTCAGGTAATATACTCATTTTTACCATAAATAAAGATAAAAAGATTTTAATAATGAAAAAACGTGGTGTTAAAGAATTTAATTATTTTATAATAAAAAGATGTCATCAGACCTTTTAGAAAAGTTCGAACACGAATTCATCTCCATTGAACCTTTAAATAAGAAGTATTTAAAAGTAGATATTATCAAGGACAGTAAAAGCTGGGAAAATTTCTTAGATAAAAGTCTTGATTATTCTAAAGACTATAAATGCTGGGTTCTTATCCCTAGTGAATTAAAAGACTTTATTGAACTCTTAAAGAACATTGAAGAAGAGAGTGATAGTGATAATAGCTCAGATGACAGCACTGACGATGAAGAAGTAAAAAAAGCCTTAACAAGAAGATTAAAAAGCGAATCCAAACAAACTGAGATTGAAGAAACTCACGTATCTGATAGTGAGCTTGAAGATACTCTTAGTGTTGTAAGAAGAATTAGAGGTTTATATAAACGCATAAGAGGGCTTGAAAAAAGAATTGAATATTTAGAAAAAAAATAAGCTTAAAGTAATATCACTCAATAAATAAAATGGGTATTCCTATTCCGACTTTTGATTTTAATAGACCTACGAGGTCAATTAAAGAATATTTAATTCTTTTATATTTAGACTTGATTTCATCCGATTATTATAAGAACGGAAAATCATTTTTATCAGGCTTATATTTATGGTGGTATTCAGCTCAATTATGCTATAATCAAAAGTTCTTTTATATTCCTTTTTCTACCACAAAAAATATGTATAAAATACCGTATATAATTAGACCTAATAATAATGTTATTAAAATAACCGACGAGAAGGGTAATTCTCTAGATGAATATGCTGGTCCCGGAAAAGATTTTTATGGGATAAAATTAAGACCAAAAGACTTAGATTGTAAAAGTATTATTATAAGCTATGACAACGGAGAGGAAGATAAGTTAATAGATGAATATCAATATATCACTGGAGTTTAATTTTTTTCTTTTTATTTTATTTAATAAAAAGAAAATGGATAATATACTAGATCAATGTTCTATAAAAGAACTTATACTTTTTGATGTAACTAAGCCTATGGCAAGCTCATCAACTATTATTACCACAGCTATTTCTGCAGTTATACTGAATAATATCATTTATAATATTGTGCTTAGAAACTCCTCATCAGAATATATTGAAACTTTAAATGAAGAACAAGGGAGTGAATTTGATGCTTATAAAGACAAGAACATTTCCCCTACTGTATTAGGTATAAGTGAGTTTATTAATAGTGGTATATATGCACCTATGGTTGAAGAATTATTTTTTAGATTTTTATTTTTGAAGCTTGTTTTAATCAAGATTTGTAAGTTTAATTTTCACTCAGCTAATTTTTTTCACGCGGTAATTTTCGGGGCATTGCATATGACAAATGCTATTGTAGCAGACCAGGAATTTAATAGAACTGTTATGCAGAGTGTTATGGCTGGTTTTGGAGGTTTAATCTCAGGTTATACTTATAAATACACAAACACAATTTTAACTCCGCTTTTATCCCATTTTATTAATAATATGTTAAGTGCTGGAAGTGAGTTTATGGAATACGCAAGACATTATGAAAGAATTGTTGAAAGCTTTAGAATTTTAACCTCAGTCTAAGTATGTTATTTTTACTGGATTTAATGGAAGTTTACCAGTTGGTTTATTACTGTTATATTCTATATTTTCCGTAAGGGTATTTACAACGTTAAACATCTCTCTGAAATCTTCAATGCTTAAATTACCCCCGTATTGCTTTAAAAGTTTCCAACTTAAAGCTTTTCTTATGTTCATCTTTAAAGGGTATTCTCCGAATATAGTTTTATACATAAGATACATTAAAGTTCCACTATCTTTATAAGCTATACTATTTGAGTTTTCGTGCAAGTAAGAACACATACAATTAAAGCTACAAAAGATCCCCTCTGTATCAAAGTATCCGTCCTTATATCTAATAGGTAATCCTATTGGATGAACATTAGAAGGAATTGGATGTCTATCCCACCAACAATGAATATGAGTTGAAGATGGAAGTTCAGCTCTATCATATTCACCCTTAAAACAAGTATAAGCTTTAATCTTCATATTATTACTTACAATAGTCTCATAATTCTTTGTTTTATTATCAGCTATACCTAAATTTTCAAGGTCGGTTTGAAGCTTATCTATATCGCTCTTTTTAGAAACAGTTTTCTTAGGCTTTTGAACTGTAATAAGGTCTGTTTGAATAATTTCCTTTACCTCCTTCATAATATATTTCTTGTCTAATTGAGCCGGATTAATATTGTTTAGTTTTATGGTTGTATCTTTCTCATCCAATTCATCTATCTTAAATTTAATTGTTGCCTTTGCTTTACGCTTGATAAACTGTGTCATCTTTCTGAATATAATAATAAGGTATTATTATATTTAAATTTTCATTTAAATTTATTAATTTCTTCAGGTTCATTTTGATCATTAGTCTTTACATATGTAAATAGCCCTTCTGTTACTACAATATCATCTTCACCATTCATACGGTTGACTTTAGCCACTAATTTAATAGTCATAGATGTTCTTCCTATTCTTTCAACCCCAGTATATATCTTTACTAAATCACCCACAAAAACTGGTTTTACAAATTTCATCTTATCAATGCCTACTGTTAAATAACGCCCAGGATGAGTATTTCTACACTCTACTAATCCAGCTAAATCTAAGTGTGATAATAACCAACCCCCAAAGATTGTATTCTTAGAGTTTGTGTGTTTAGGTAAGGCAAATACTGATATAGATAAATTCATTCTTATTTTATGAGATTTATTCGTTTAACACTCTTTTGCACTTTTATCTATACTTGAAACCTTAAGTTTTTTTGACTGATTATATCCGTCAACATACATCTTTATCTTAGTTTTTGTGTCTATATTGAAGTCTAAGGCTTCATAATTAAAATTCAAAGTTCTTACGGTTGTATTCTCCCTTAAATCATATTTTTTTTCAGTCAAACAATAAACTATTTTTTTAATATAAGAAGTAAAGCTATCTATATTTTCTCTTTTTTTAAGGTCAAATGTAATTCCAAGAATTTTACAATTATTTGTATACTCTGAAAGTTTATTTAATGGGAATGAGTCAAAGGATGCCCCGTCAATATAACACTTTCCATTATACTCTACCTTTGAGAATAAAAAGGGGATATTAGATGACAATATACACGCCTTTGAAATTGGCATATTTGGGTATGTTTCATAGCTTAAATACTCTTTTTTATTATCAGTTATATTATAAGCCGGGCATATCAATATTTTATCATAATTATCATATAGATTTTTAAAGGTAGGAATATACCCTATTTTGAATTTTATCATTTCCTCTATATATTCAAGCATTAAATTTACGTCTACCATTCCATAAAAGTCTTTTAACATAAGAGGATTTAAGTCTTTGAATAACTGAGAAATGTCGTTAGTACACAAATATGTTATAATTTCTAACGGGGTATATCCAATCGATAATAGCATACATATATAAGACCCGACAGAACATCCACAATAGTATTTAACAGATGAAATGTCAGGGTAAATATAATCTAAAAAACCAAGAATAAGAAACCCTTTAATTGCCCCTGATGATATTACAAGTCCCTCATACATTTATTATAAAAAAGTTATTCTCTTTTAAGGTTTATTTTCCAATTTTATGTTCTTCTTTACAAACAAAATACAAGATAGTTAAGAACAACACTATAAGCATAAATATAATTACGTGATATACCTTAGCATCAGACTCAAAATAACGAGAACACATTGGACAGCTACTTATATGGTTTAAAGTATCTATACAGCTTTGACCTTGTTGTCTTGATCTAAAACCTTCTCTTACTCTCATAGGTACTGCTGGTTGAGAAGAAAACATTTTCATTGGAGGATTTGCACCTGCTGATATTTCTTGTGTCAATATACCTGAAGTTGGAGGTCTAGAATCCATATATATATTTTGAGCGTCTTGAAGAGATTGATTTCTCATTTCATTATTTAACATACGAACGTTTAAATTAGGGGAGAAATTATTCTGATTATTCATTTGATAACTTTGAGGCGGAGATGTAGGTAATCTCATCTTAACACGAGCTTGTTGTGGTTCTGTTATGATATTATTAGGTTCCATTAATGAGGTATAATTTGTTTTTATAGATTCAGAAGGCATATCTAAAGGTTCTATAATAGTAGCTTTTGGGACTATCTGACCTGCAGGAACAGCACCATTAGTAGCTATATTAGCTTCTTCTAATAAATCTCTTAGTAGTGTTGGCATATTTATTATTATAATAAAAAAAAGATTAATTTAAAAAGAATTTAAATCAAATAATAAATGGATATTGATAAACAAATTCAAGCATTAGAAGGCAAAACTATCCCTATTTCTTTAGGGTCAAAAACCGTTTTTATGAAGATTGGTATCTCCCTTGTTATAAGCATTGTTTTTCTCTATGCTTTACGTCCTTATTACCTTTTAAAAATAGAGGCAGACCCAACCGAGAAAAAATGTGTGGCAAAAATAAATATGAAATATTTTACTATAACAACTCTCATCTTTACTGGAGCTATATTTTATCTTTTACAACAAATGAATGTGTTTACAGACTAATTTTTAATAAAAATGTTATTATTAAAAATTAATTAATTGGTCTTCTTTGAAGCTATATCTTCAAAATCAAATTCTGGACCTCTCATCTTAGGCTTTTGTTGTGGTGGATTAACAAAAGGGGTAAATCCTACTGGACTTTGTTTAGGTTGAAATTGTTGTTGAGGTTGTTGCTGTTGAGCTTGAGGATGATATTGTGTTTGAGGTGGCGGAGGTGGTATATTCATAGGGTTAAATAAGGTTAAAATATTAACACCATATTTTCTTTCAGCCCATTTTCCTCCAATAAAGAAGGCTGCATTCATAGCTACAACACCTACTAATCTTATTTCTACAGGCCATTTCTTTTCATCTTGAATATAATTCTTCTCACCAAGCTCAAATAATAGACTTTCGTATTGATTTATACAATTCTTCTGGTAGTTATAGAACCCTCTTATATCATCAAAACTTCCAAAATTCAATAACATAATTTCTAACCCTAAAAATGAGTATAATAACCATTGTTTATATCTAAGGGCTTTTGCATCTATTTCTAACTGCTTCTTTATGGAAGTATAATCTTTTTGGAGTGTCATCAAATCGGTATGCTCTGTATGGTTTGGAACGTGAGCATTGTGATACTCTTTTTTAAGCTTAGCAAACTTGTTTAATAAATCTCTCTTTTTCTCCTGTTCATCCCTCTCATCAGATGTAATATAATCTAAACTTCTTATACCATTAGAATCAACCTGAACTCTACCTTCTGTTATTTCAGATAAACTTGGAGGTATATTTGATACTTGTTGTTGTTGAGGAAATTCTTGAGAAGGTGTTTTAGGTTTTTCACGAGGACTTTCATCTACTTCACCTTTTAACATTTTACTTAAAGGACTTTCATCTTTCTTTCTTTCATCATCTTTATGATCGTCCCTGCGATCATCATCCCTACTTCTACGTCTATCATCGTCATCATCTCTACTTCTACGTCTATCATCGTCATCATCCCTACTTCTACGTCTATCATCGTCATCATCCCTACGTCTATCTTCATCATCATCCCTACTTCTACGTCTATCATCGTCATCATCATTTTTAGATCTTTCATCTCTTCTTTGTTTTAGCTTATTTTTAAAACCGAATTTTATACTTCCTTTTAAGCTTTCTAAATCGTCAGATTTATCATCGTTATATTTATTTTCTAATACTTTACTTTCAAAGTTTTTGAGGTCATTATCAGATGCATTTGTGATGTCTATAATTTTTTGCTTTTTCTGAGGTGATTTAGCTGGAGATTTTGGTTTATTTTCTTGAGTAGGTTGTTCACTCTTAATTCTTTCGTCGTTGACAGAAGCTGAATAAGAAGAAGTTTTTTTAGAAATCCATTCTGTACTTCTTATGGTAGGTTTTACCTTGGCTTTATTTTCTAACATTTCCATATATAAACGAGGTTCAAGTTCATATTTAGGCGGATAGAAGGTTAAAAGAGGCCTATCTGTTTCAACTTTGACAAATTTGATACCTTTTTGCTTTGTCATTTCTTTTTTGATAATTTAGTTTTTCTTTAAACGAGGTTAAATAAATTTAATTGATTTATAGTTTAAAGTTCTATGAACTATATAACAAAAAATGTCGTTTGAAAGTATCCTTAAAAAGGTTGAAACCGTTGAAACTAAAAGTGAATTTTTAAATGTCTTAAATAAGGTTAGTGATGATTATTATAATCCTAAAGGTGTTGGCAAGTCTTCTTCTTTAACTGACACTGAATTTGATACTTTAGTATCTATGTATGAGAAGAGATTTGATGAAGAGTATTCTTACATTGGAAGTAAGGGTGATGTTAAATTACCTATATTTATGCCTTCTTTGAACAAGGTAAAAGATAATCACGCTTTAGGTTTATATAAGAAGAGGTGTGAAGGGTCATCCTATATCGTATCTGACAAAATTGATGGTTTGTCTTTATTAGTTGTTGTCAAGAATGGAAATGTAAAACTCTATACAAGGGGTGATGGAGAGTATGGTAAAGATGTTTCTAATATTTTTGAATATATAGATATAGGTAAAGCTACTATTTTATCTGTAGATCACATAGCTAGAGGTGAAATTGTTATGCCTCTAGAGAACTTTAAAAAATACTCTTCTCAATTTAGTAATCCTCGTAATCTTGTAGCCGGTGCTATCAATTCTAAGGAAAAAAATCCTGAAATTTTAAGAGACCTTAAATTCATAGCATATTATAAGGATGATTGTAAAGGTGTAAATACAACAGAAGATATTTTTAAAATTCTTAAATATATGGGTTATTATGTCCCTTATTATGATGTTGTAAAAAATATTAATGAAGATAGTTTAAGGGAACTTTTAAACAAGAGAAAGACAGAAGCAGAATATGAAATAGATGGTCTTGTTATAACATCTCAAAATTACACGTATGAAAATGCAAAAGATAATCCTAAAATGAGCGTTGCGTTCAAATCTCTTGGTGAAACAAAGGAAGTAAAGGTTTTAGATGTTGAATGGAATGTGAGAAAATATAACTATTTAAAGCCTCGAGTTAAGACTGAACCAGTATATTTTGGAAACGTAAAAGTTCAATACTTTAGTGGGTATAACGCAAAGTATATAAAGGATAATAATATTGGGGTTGGAACTATCCTGTTAGTTACAAGAAGTGGTGATGTTGTTCCTGATATTTTAAGGGTAGTTTCGCCAACAGAAGCATTAATGCCAGATACTGATTGTCATTGGAGTGCATCTGGATTAGAACTTATATCGGATGAAGATAACTCTGATATAAACCTTATTAATAGACTTGTTTCATTTTTTACTGTTTGTAATATTAAGGGTATGAAAGATGGTATTATTAAGAAAATAGTTGAAGGAAGGGAAATAAAGGATGAAAATGAGTTTTTCAGTATTACTAAGGAAGACGTATTATCTGTAGATGGATTTAAGGATAAAAGTGCCGAGAATGTTATAAATTGCATAAATGAATTAAAGGGTAAAATATCCATTCAAGATATAATGGTTGCTTGTGGTATATTTCAAGGGTTTGGTGAGAAGAAAATACACAAAATTATTTCAGAAGTTGGTGATACTCTAAGATACTGCACAAGTGATGATAAGATAGATACAAATGATATTGTTTCAAAAATTTTAAGAATTGGAGGGTTTAATAAGACTGCAGAAACGTTTGTTAAACACCTTGATGAATTTAAGGAGTATTATAGTAAAGTAAAGGGATGTTTTGGGGTGCCTAAACCTATAGTTATTCAAAAGGTTGAAATTACAGGTAAGATATATTGTTTTAGTGGTTTTAGAGATGCTAAGTTAAAGGCTAAATTAATGGATGATGGAAACTCTGTTGTTGATAGCTTAACAAAAGAAGTAAATATTCTTGTCGTAAAAGACATAAATGAAGGTTCTTCTAAAGTAGAAAAAGCAAAGAAATATGGTATAGAGATAATGGAACTTAAAAAGTTAATATAAACTATTTAAAAAATATTTTCATAGTAGTAAAAAAGATGGGCGATGATGTTAAGAATATTATGCTGAACTTGTATCCTAAAAGAAATTTCCCAGTTCCTTCTGACCCTGAAATGGACGAAGAACCAGAAAGACAAGAATTTGTTCATCCGGTTATGTTAAAGAATAAAAGTGTAGGTGGAACAATTGGTAAAAAATGGTTTTTCTCGGCTATAATAGCTGGTATAAGTATCTTTTTATTTAGTTCCTTTTTCTTAGATGCTATTGATGATATATGTATGAGAAGGGATACAACAGTGTTTAATTCAAGTGGAGATCCAAAGATAGGTCTAGTTATCGTAATTTTTACGATAATACTCCTAATTACAAGAACCTTTTTTAGTTTAATTTAATTGATTTAAAGAAAAAATTTTATTATTTATAATTATAAATAATAAACTGAAATGAGCTCACAAAATCTTAATTTACTTCCTTCTATTGAACGCCTTGTTAAAGACTATGTTAAAGGTGTTTATGGTGTTGAATTAGAGACCTTGGTTTCTAACTATAATAACAACAATAACCTAAGCACTCATATTGAAAATCTTAATACAAAGATTTTAGCAACTAGAGATACTGTTAAAGAAATTCTTGTTAAGAAAACAGATGATGCTGAAAATCTCCTTACAAATGCATATCTCAAAACAATGACTGAAAAGAAGAAAGTTTCAGCTAAAGATAAGGCAAAATGTATTCATCCTATTGCAAAGGGTGAAAAGAAAGGTCAACCTTGTGGAACAGGTGTTTGTGATGAAAGTAAGACTGGAA
>JACCDX010818797.1_pt1 | contig 10497 bp, 9 predicted proteins | sample 7449681 | NCBI WGS metagenome assembly JACCDX01 (sample SAMN15323450, study PRJNA562643) | freshwater metagenome | isolation source: river surface water | place: USA:Blue River Watershed | collected 2017-08-18
CGGACACCTCGCGGGCAATGCCATACACACTCAAGCAATGCGCCAAATTGGGCGTGAGCTTGAGGGTCATGAGGGTGTCGTCCAAATTCAAATGCTGGCGAATGTCTTGCCCCAAAGGCGCGTCAGAGGCCAGCTCGAGCAGACCGCCGTGGTCATCGGCAATTTGCAATTCTTTGGCCGAGCACAGCATGCCTTGGCTTTCGACGCCTCGCAATTTCCCCACCTTGATGACAAAGGGCTTGCCATCTTCACCAGGTGGCAACTCGGCCCCCACCAAAGCGCATGGAACCCGAATGCCCACACGGGCGTTGGGTGCGCCACACACGATGTTGAGCAAACTGCCTTGCCCCACATCGACTTGGCAAACCCGCAGGCGGTCGGCATTGGGGTGTTGCTCGGCCGCCATGATCTCTCCCACCACAATTTTGGAGAACGGTGGGGCAACGGGCTGAAGTTCTTCCACTTCCAAACCCGCCATGGTCAACGTGTCGGCCAGTTGCTGTGTCGTCAGGTTCGGATTGCAAAACTCGCGCAACCAGGATTCAGGAAATTGCATACGCAGGGCTCACTTCGTTGGGCTGACAGGCGCAAGGCCCGTCAGCGACATTCTTCAATTACTGGAATTGGTTCAAGAAACGGACATCGCCGTCAAAGAACAGGCGCAAGTCGTTCACGCCGTAACGCAGCATGGTGAAACGGTCCATGCCCATGCCAAAGGCAAAACCAATGAAATGCTCAGGGTCCAAGCCCATGTTGCGCACGACATTGGGGTGCACTTGTCCAGAACCACCCACCTCGAGCCAACGGCCTGCCAATGGGCCGCTTTGGAATTGGATGTCAATTTCGGCGCTGGGCTCAGTGAATGGGAAAAAGCTGGGGCGAAAGCGCAGCACCAGGTCGTCGCTTTCAAAGAAGGTTCGGCAGAAGTCGGTGACCACCACTTTGAGGTCTTTGAAGCTCACGTTTTCGCCAATCCACAGGCCCTCGCACTGGTGAAACATGGGCGAATGGGTGGCATCGCTGTCCACACGGTAAGTGCGGCCGGGCGCAATCACGCGGATCTCGGGCATCCCTTGGCCCGCATCGAGTTGCGCTTTGTAGCGCTTCACGTGCTGCACCGCATGGCGAATTTGCATGGGGCTGGTGTGGGTGCGCAGCAAATGCCCGCCTTCGACATAGAAGGTGTCGTGCATCGACCGGGCTGGATGGTCTTCAGGGGTGTTGAGCGCCGTGAAGTTGAACCAATCGGTTTCGATTTCTGGGCCTTGCGCCACTTCGAAACCCATGGAGCCAAAGATGTGTTCTACCCGCTCTAGCGTCAGAGAAACGGGATGCAAACCACCCAACTGGCCACTGCGCCCTGGCAATGTGACATCCAAGGCTTCGGCCTTGAGTTGGGCTTGTAATTCAGCGTCCGCCAAGGCTTGGCGGCGCTCATTCAATGCCGCCTCAATGGCCTGTTTGGCGATGTTGATGGCGGCACCGCGGGTCTTCTTGTCGTCCACGCTCAGAGCGGCCATGCCTTTCATCATCTCGGTGATGCGCCCGGCCTTGCCCAGATACAGGGCCTTCGCGTTTTCAAGGTCGGCAGGTGTCAGTGCCTGCGCAAAACTCTGGCGTGCGGATTCGACCAGGGTGTCCAGCTCGTTCATGGTGTGGAGGGGGTGAGGTTCAAAATAAAAAAGGGATTGAAGCTGTTGCGAGCCTCAATCCCCTTGATCGAGTGCGCAGCATGACCCCAGAGGACCATGCCACTCATGATCTCAAGCTGCGGCCAATTTGGCTTTGACTTGGTTCACGATGCCAGCAAAAGCGGCCTTGTCGTGCACAGCGATATCCGCCAGCATCTTACGGTCGATTTCGATAGCCGCCTTCTTCAGTCCATTGGCGAACTGGCTGTAGGTCAGACCGCATTCACGCGCGGCGGCGTTGATACGGGCAATCCACAACTGACGGAACACACGCTTTTTAGTGCGGCGGTCACGGTAAGCATATTGGCCGGCCTTCATCACCGCCTGTTTGGCGATGCGGAAGACATTGCCGCGGCGACCGCGGAAACCTTTTGCAAGGGCCAAAACTTTCTTGTGACGGGCGCGTGCCGTTACACCACGTTTAACGCGAGGCATAGTTTTTCTCCTTGTTCGTCAGTAATTACAGGCCAGCCATGGGCAGCATTTGTGCCATGTGACCCATATTGGTCTCATGCACAGCCACTGCACCGCGAAGGTGGCGCTTGTTTTTGGTGGTCTTCTTGGTCAGGATGTGACGTTTGAAGGCTTGGCCGCGTTTAACGGTTCCACCTGGACGAACACGGAAGCGCTTTTTAGCACTGCTTTTGGTCTTCATCTTGGGCATATCAATGCTCCTTTAATTGTGCTCGTGAGGCGTCTGCAAAATCTTTGCAGCCTTGTTGGCCCCGAGCCACTTTTAACAAAAGCCCTCCGAAAAGAGCTTTTGATTTGACCTGCCCGAAAGCAGAACAAATTCTGGTTTAAACCGATTCTGTCGGCGCTGCAGCATCTGCTGCTTTGCCTGAGACCGGCTTTTTACGACCTGGCGCGATCATCATGATCATTTGACGGCCTTCGAGCTTTGGGAACTGCTCAACGACAATCGAATCTGCCAACTCATCGCGAATCCGGTTCAGCAAGTCCATGCCCAACTCTTGGTGGGTGATCTCGCGGCCACGGAATCGCAGCGTAATCTTGCATTTGTCACCATCCGCCAAAAACCGGCGAATGTTGCGCATCTTGATGTTGTAGTCACCATCATCGGTACCGGGACGGAACTTGACCTCTTTGATGTCAATGACCGTTTGCTTGGCTTTGGCTTCTGCCGCACGCTTTTGCTCTTGGTATTTGAACTTGCCGTAATCCATGAGGCGGCAAACCGGCGGGGTAGCCGTGGCGGCAATTTCCACCAAGTCCACATCCATTTCACCCGCAAGGCGGAGGGCCTCAGCCAAGGACAAAATGCCCATCGGCTCGTTATCAGGGCCGGAAACACGGACTTCAGGGGCCATGATTTCACGGTTCAAACGGTGTTTACGTTCTTCGCGTTGGCGACGATCACGAAATTCGGTAGCGATGACTCAATCCTTTACGGAACAAAACTGCAACATGCAGCCCATCCATCTTTGTGCCCACGGGCCAAAGCTTGTGGCGAAACTCACCTTCAGGCTTTAGAAGCGATGTCGGCAGCAATGAGTTCAATGAACGCATCGATCGACATCACACCGAGGTCTTTGTTACCCCGGGCGCGCACTGCGACGGTACCTGCTGCTTTCTCTTTGTCGCCAGCGACAAGGATATAAGGCAGCTTTTGCAACGAATGCTCGCGTATTTTATACGTGATTTTCTCGTTTCGCAGGCCCAATTCGACCCTAAGGCCTTGATTTGACACTGATTTTTGCAATTTTGCAGCAATTTCGTGACAGTAATCGGATTGCGCATCGGTGATATTCAAGATCGAGACTTGGACCGGGGCCAGCCAAGTTGGCAAGGCGCCGGCATGCTGCTCGACCAAAATACCGATAAATCGCTCCATGCTGCCGACAATGGCTCGGTGCAAGATCACTGGCCGTTGGCGAGAGCCATCTTCGGCCACATATTCGGCATCCAGCCGCTCAGACAAGTTGAAATCGACCTGAATGGTGCCGCATTGCCATTCACGGCCAATCGCGTCTTTCAGGGTGTATTCGATTTTCGGCCCGTAAAAAGCACCGTCCCCTTCGGAAATCACAAACTCACAGCCCGACGAGCGCAAGCTGTCCATCAGCGCCTTTTCGGCCTTGTCCCAAAGTTCGTCCGAGCCAATGCGCGCCGCCGGGCGGGTCGATACCTTGTAAAGAATATTGGTAAAGCCGAAGTCGGCATAAACCTTTTTGAGCACCTTGGTGAAGGTGTCGCACTCGGGCAAGATTTGGTTTTCGGTACAGAAAATGTGCCCATCGTCTTGCGTGAAGCCCCGCACCCGCATGATGCCGTGCAAACCACCCGAAGGCTCATTGCGGTGGCATTGGCCAAACTCGCCATAGCGCAAAGGCAAATCTCGGTAGCTCTTGATGCCTTGTTTAAAGATCAAGATATGGCCCGGGCAATTCATGGGCTTGAGTGCGTAGTCCCGCTTTTCGGACTCCGTGGTGAACATGTTGTCACGGTACTTGTCCCAGTGACCGGTCTTTTCCCACAAGGTCTTGTCCAAGATCTGGGGACCCTTGACTTCTTGGTAGCCACTGCTGCGGTACACCTGACGCATGTACTGCTCGACCGTCTGCCAAACGGTCCAGCCCTTGGGGTGCCAAAACACCAAACCCGGTGCATGTTCATCGATGTGGAACAAGTCCAGCTCGCGGCCCAATTTGCGGTGGTCGCGCTTTTCTGCCTCTTCCAGGCGAGTCAAATACAACTGCAAGTCTTCTTTGCTGGCCCAAGCGGTGCCATAAACGCGCTGCAACATTTCATTTTTGCTGTCGCCGCGCCAATAAGCCCCAGCCACTTTCATTAACTTGAAGTGCTTGAGCTTGCCGGTGCTGGGCACGTGGGGGCCGCGGCACAAATCTTCGAAGTTGCCTTCTCGGTAAAGGCTGACTTCTTGGTCCGCAGGAATGCTGGCAATGATTTCGGCCTTGTATTGTTCGCCCATGCCCTTAAAAAACGCCACCGCTTCGTCGCGCGGCAAAACACGGCGCACCACGGGCTCGTCTTTGTTTGCCAACTCGGTCATGCGCTTTTCAATTTGCTGCAAGTCTTCTGGGGTGAAAGGCCGGCTGTAAGAAAAATCGTAATAAAAGCCGTTTTCGATGACAGGGCCAATGGTGACTTGCGCCTCAGGAAACAAATCCTTCACAGCGTAAGCCAACAAGTGCGCTGTTGAGTGGCGAATCAACTCCAACCCCTCGGGGTCTTTGGCGGTCACGATGGCCAGCTGAGCATGGCTCGTCATGCTGAAGCTAGTGTCCACCAGTTGGCCATTGACTTTGCCGCCGAGGGCCGCTTTGGCCAAGCCAGCGCCAATCGAAGCAGCGACTTCTGCCACTGTGACTGGGCCGGGAAACTCACGCAAAGAACCGTCGGGAAGAGTGATCTGAACCATGTGTCTACAAGTAAAAAGCGCGGCAAAGGCCACGCTTGGAGGAAATATCAAAACGTCAGGCACGCATTTTACGCCGCCCTCGCTCACATCGCGCCAAATCCTCTACGATGCCGAGGTGGACAAGCCACGCCGCTCAACCTTGCGTAAAGAGATGATTTATGCGCCCAATAATCACCATCCTCTGGATGCAACTCGCGCTCATGTCGCATGCCCTTGCCAACGAAGTGCTGACCGTAGATTTATCTCGAGAAGCCGGCGGCAAACCCGTGGTCATTTCGGCATGGGTGCAATCCCCAGAAAAACCCAATGGCAAAGCGCTTTTGGTTTTCCCGGGATGGCCGGGAATTCCAAGAATCGAAGAAGTCATGGGCAGGCCCAGCTTCATGTACCTGCAAGAGCATGTGCAGGAAATGGCACCCACGCTGCATGCGGCAGGCATCACCACCGTGACCGTTGACTGCCCCACTGACCAATGGGGTGCAAGAGGATTTAACCCCACCGCTTGTGATGACAACTACCGGTCCAGTCCGCAGCACGCAGAAGATGTGGCGGCGCTAATCGCGCAATTAAAGTCCCGCAAAGCGCTCCAACACATCACCATCATGGGGCACAGCTATGGCGCCGTGAGCAGCCATTGGCTGTCACTGCGGCTCAATCGGGGCGAAATTCAAAACGCCATTCACTCCGCCTCCCAAACCATCGCCGGCTCGGGCCCATACCGAAATTACGCCTCGTCCATGAGCCGCTTTCCCCATGCCGAAGTCAGCGTTCCCTATGTTTATCTGCACCACCGAGATGACTTGTGCAGCTTCACCCCTTACAGCTATGCCAAAAAACATGCACCAGAAGGCCGACTCATCACTGTCTTGGGAGGCAACAAATGGACTGCACCCTGCGGCAAGGCCAGTTACCACGGCTATTCAGACCGGCGAGCCCAACTGGCCGATGCCTTGGTGGCACTGATTAACCGATCCGAAGTCATCGCTTCAGTCAAGGGTGAGCAAGATTAAGTCACCCAACAACGTCCACGCATCGAAATAAAGATGTGATCGGTCGCGAAACCCAACAAAAAAACCACCCAACGCTTGCGCGTCAGGTGGCTTGATTCAGACCAGCGCCATGACTGGCGCGGGTTCTGCAGATCAGTGGAACTGCTCTTCTTCGGTGGAGCCCGTCAAGGCTTTCACAGAGGACGAGCCGCCTTGGATCACGGTGGTCACATCGTCGAAGTAGCCAGCACCGACTTCTTGCTGGTGTGACACAAAGGTGTAACCCTTGTCGCGTGCTGCAAATTCTGGCTCTTGCACCATTTCTGTGTAGTGCTTCATGCCTTCGCCGCGGGCGTAAGCGTGGGCAAACTGGAAGGTGTTGAACCAGTTGATGTGGATACCGGCCAAAGTGATGAACTGGTATTTGTAACCCAGTGCAGACAGGTCGTCTTGGAAAGAGGCGATCTGGCTGTCGTTGAGGTTTTTCTTCCAGTTGAACGAGGGCGAGCAGTTGTACGAGAGCAACTTGCCAGGGCATGCGGCATGCACAGCTTGGGCGAATTCGCGAGCGAAGCCAATGTCGGGCACGCCTGTTTCGCACCACACCAAGTCAGCATAAGGGGCGTAGGCCACACCGCGGCTGATGGCTTGCTCGAGGCCGTTTTTGACGCGGTAGAAACCTTCTTGTGTGCGCTCACCGGTCAAGAAAGGCTTGTCGTTGGCATCGTGGTCAGACGTGATCAGGTTGGCAGCTTCGGCATCGGTACGGGCCAACACGATGGTGGACACGCCCATGACGTCAGCTGCAAAACGCGCAGAGATCAGTTTTTCGCAGGCTTCTTGTGTGGGCACCAACACTTTGCCACCCATGTGACCGCACTTTTTCACCGCGGCCAATTGGTCTTCGAAGTGAACGCCAGCGGCACCCGCTGCGATCATGTTTTTCATCAACTCGAATGCGTTCAACACGCCACCGAAACCGGCTTCAGCGTCAGCCACGATAGGCAAGAAGTAGTCAATGAATTCTTTGCTGCCTGGCTCAATACCGCGGCCCCACTGAATTTCGTCTGCGCGCTTGAAGGTGTTGTTGATGCGGCGAACCATGGTGGGCACAGAGTCGTAAGCGTAGAGCGACTGGTCTGGGTACATGGTTTCAGAGGTGTTGCCGTCAGCGGCCACTTGCCAGCCGGACAGGTACACCGCTTCCAAGCCGGCTTTGGCTTGCTGCATGGCTTGGCCAGCACTGATGGCGCCGAAAGCATTGACGTAACCTTTTTTGGCGCCGCCATTCACTTTTTCCCAGAGCTTTTCAGCGCCGCGCTTGGCGAGTGTGTGCTCAATAGGCATGCTGCCACGCAGGCGCACCACGTCGGCAGCGGAATAACCGCGCTTGACGCCTTTCCAGCGTGGGTTGGTGGCCCAGTCTTTTTCGAGGGCGGCAATTTGCTGTTCGCGGCTCAGTTGTTGAGTGAGGTTGGCTGGCATGGTGAGACTCCTGAAGTCAAGTTGAAATCGGGCGATGTGGGCAGCGAATTCTGCTTCGTCGTTGACATCATCTTAACTCTTATACAAGAGTAATTTTCTATCTTATGTCTTATACAAGACATATTTTTATTCATTTAAAATCAATGGCTTATGATTGTTATTTCGCAATGTGATTTTTTGTTTTCCATATTGAGAAATATTGCGGCGCTGCAACAAAGCTGATTTTCAGGTTATGAAATGAAAAAACAGTTCATGAAATATGTAAAGGAACAGAACTCACCACCATGCCATCGTCATCGGCATAAAGCCAATCACCCGAATGCACAGGCACACCAAGCACCTGAAGAGCGGCGCCCGTTTGCCCTTGATCGGCACGAACGGTCGGCATGGGGTTCAATGCCAAAGCACGGATACCCAGCGGCAATGCGGAGAGTTCGGAAAGGTCTCTCACACAACCGTGAACCACAACACCTGACCAACCTTGACGCGCTGCCGAAGCTGCCAAGTTACCGCCCAACAAAGCACGGTTCAATGAGCCAGCGCCGTCCACTACCAACACTCGGCCCAAGCCTTCCGACTCCACTGCCAACTTTACGTGGCTGTTGTCTTCAAAGCATTTGACGGTAAGCACTTGTCCATAAAACCGCGTCAATCCGCCAAAGTCTTTGAAGACCGGAGGCATGACTCGAAATTTTCCGGAATCGTCTGATTTATGGGCATCGCATAAATCACATGTCGAGATTGAAACGGGAGAAACCATGGCCCACATCCTGCAAAAAAATGAATCGAAAGCACAAGTGGATTGGATGCGACTTACACAGCGCATACGCGCAAATGCGCACGGATAAGGTGCACATGATGGCTCAGGTCACAAAAAACCCGTCACCGATGCAAATATCAGCAACAACCCCTATAGAAAAATGCGGTTTACGCTTGGAAAGTGACTGTTTCTCCAGTAGCATGCGCTTAGCTGAAAACAAACTGTTCATCAGCGTTGAACCAACTTCCGATCGAAGGAACTTTCACCATGGCAACTGCGAAAAAAACCCCGGCAACCAAAGCTGCTCCCGCTAAAAAAGCAGCTCCGGCTAAGAAAGCTGCTCCTGCTAAAAAAGCTGCAGCACCCGCTAAAAAAGTAGCGGCTAAAGCTCCTGCGAAAAAGGCAGCACCTGCCAAGAAGCGCACACCTAACCCCGCTTTCATGAAAGCCTTGACACCAAGCGCCGCTCTGGCTGCTGTCGTGGGTGCAACACCCCTGCCACGCACCGAAGTGGTCAGCAAGATGTGGGTTTACATCAAGAAACACAACCTGCAAGACAGCGTGAACCGCCGCGCCATCAATGCCGACGACAAGCTTAAGGCTGTGTTCGGCAAAGCCCAAGTCACCATGTTTGAAATGGCTGGCCTGATCGGCAAGCACCTCAAGTAATTGAGCGTCAAGCATCCCACAAAAAACCCGCTTCGGCGGGTTTTTTGTTGTCTGTCTTTCTCACTAACAAGCTGGGCATTACCGCCAATCAATCTGCGCGTTTGGCGAGCGCTGCTTGTGTAATGGCCGACAAAGTGCCGCGGGTTGTGATCACTTCGGGGTCGAGCACCACTTCGATCAGAGTGCCCTGCGGCCTGGCCAAAGCCGCCAGCAAAATGGCTTCAAACTCTTCGGTGCTCTGCAGGCGCACACCCACATAACCGTAGGCTTGGGCCAAGCTCACAAAATCAGGGTTGCTCAGTTGTGAGCCTGTGACATGGTTGGGGTATTCGCGCTCTTGGTGCATCCGAATGGTGCCGAACATGCCATTGTTCAAAACCAAGATGATGCTTTTTGCACCGTGCTGCACAGCGGTTGCTAACTCTTGACCGTTCATCAAAAAATCGCCATCACCCGCAATCGTGAACGCGACGCGACCCGTCAACACGTTGGCAGCAATGCCCGCTGGCACCCCGTAGCCCATCGCACCGGCAGTCGGCGCCAATTGTGTCTTGTGGCCCTTGACCCATCCATGGTGCCTGAAAAAGCGGTGAATCCAACTCGCAAAATTACCCGCGCCGTTGGTCAAAACGGCATCTACCGGCAAATGCTTTTGTAGCGTTGCCACCAGTGCAGGCATGTCCACTGCGCCAGGCAAGGCTTGCGGCTTCAAGTTGTCCAGATAAGCTTGGTGCACGCGCTGTGTCCAATTCCCCCACGGCAAATCATGGGGAGCGGTCAACACTTCAAGGCTACGCGCGGCGGCATTCATGGTCGACAAAATGGCCAAGTCAGCTTGGTAAACCCGGTTCAGCTCTTCGGGGCTGCTGTGGATGTGCACCAGCTTTTGCAAGGGTCGTGGCGCTTGCAGCAAGGTGTAGCCGCCCGTGGTCATTTCGCCCAAGCGCGGGCCGATGGCCAACACCAAATCGGCTTCTTTGACGCACTGCGCCAAAGCGGGGTTGATGCCAATGCCCACATCACCCGCATATTGGGGATGGTGGTTGTCAAAGGTGTCTTGAAATCGGAAGGCGTTGGCCACAGGCAGTTGCCAGTTTTCAGCAAAGCGCTGCAAGGCTTGGGCCGATTGCACGGTCCACCCTCCGCCACCACAAATGACCAGTGGCTGCCGTGCTGCCAGCAGCATGTCTCTGAGTTGCCGCAAAGCCCCAGGATCACTCCAAGCCTGCACAGGCTCAACTCTGGGCAGGGCTTGCGCCGTTTTGATGGGCTGCGTCAACATGTCTTCTGGCAACACCAAAACCACAGGGCCCGGACGCCCATTCATGGCCGTAGCAAATGCGCGTGCAATGTATTCCGGCAGCCGTTCGGCGTCGTCCACACGCTCCACACGCTTGGCCATGCCTTTGGTCGAAGGACCAAAAAAGTGGGTGTAATCCAGTTCCTGAAAAGCTTCACGATCACGTGTGTCACTGGCCACATCGCCCACAAATAACACCA
>JACCDX011502601.1_pt1 | contig 10496 bp, 5 predicted proteins | sample 7449681 | NCBI WGS metagenome assembly JACCDX01 (sample SAMN15323450, study PRJNA562643) | freshwater metagenome | isolation source: river surface water | place: USA:Blue River Watershed | collected 2017-08-18
CTTATGCAGAATGCAAGGATTTCTTTGAGATTCCATCATGTGATGAAGATGGAAATGTTGATTGGCAGAGAATTGAAGCTGTTACAAAGCATCCTGTTATTAATAAAGATGGTAGCAATACCATGTTAAAAATAACTACTGAAGATGAGAGAGAAGTTATTGCAACAAAAGCAAAATCATTTTTAAAATTAATTGACGGTAAAATAGTTCCAGTTAATGGTGATTCATTAAAAGTTGGTGACTACTTACCAATCACTGCAAAAGAGATTGATTTTGAAGAAACAATGGTATTAGATTTAAAAAAAATATTACCTCCAAATAAGTATGTTTATGGTAGTGAGTTAGAGAAAGCTAGAGCAGTACATAAGGAATATCATTGGTGGCAAAAGCACTCTAACAAGACTTTTACATTGCCACATAAAAGAAGTGATGCTGTTGTTCAACTTTTGAGTGATAGAGTTAGACCTGGAAGAATGACAAAAAGTACAATTCATGATGGATATGTTTATATGTTGCTTTCTAATATGTGCGATTATCGCATTCCAGAAGTTGTTCAATTGAATTATAATTTTGGTTATTTAATTGGTTCGTACGCAGCAGAAGGTTGTATGACAGACCATCAAATATCAATAGCTAATAATGAACTCAGTTATTTTGAACCGATTTTGGAATTATGTAAAGAATGGAATATAACAACGAAGATTTATAAACATGAAAATAAATGTGAAGAAGGATGGACGAGTCAAGACTTACGAATCTATAGCACATTATTATGTAGAATACTTGAAACATTGTGTGGTAAATTAAGTCATAATAAGTTTATTCATGATATTATCATTTATTCTAATAAGGAATGTTTAAAGGGATTTTTAGATGGATATATTGGAGGAGATGGATCTGTTAATGGAAATGCTCATAATATTTCAATAACATCTGCATCAAAAAATATGTTAATTGATGTTCAAAATATAATGTTGAGTTTCGGCGTTTACAGTCAAATTTATAAACCACCTAAACGAGAAACGAATAATCGAGGTAGCTTAGACATTAAGCAAATATTCGTATTATGTGTTTATGGTGCTCAATCGAAAAAACTTGCCGGATTTTTAAATATGAAAATTGTACATAAAAAAGAAGCCGTTAAAAAGATAATGGAACATACACATAAGTATAAATATGCAAAAAAACATGAATTAGTACCAAATGAAATAAATGGTGTTATCGAAATGGATGAACGAGGAGATATGTTTGAAGATATGGTGTTTGACAAGATAAAATCTATCGAAGAAGTACCAAATACCACCCCCTATGCATACGATTTGACTATCGAGAAAACACGTATTTTTGCATTAAGAAATCTCGTATTAATGGAAGATACTTTTCACTTGGCGGGTGTCGGTGCAGGTTCTCTCGTAATTACTGAAGGCATTCCTCGATTGAGAGAAATCATAAATGTAAGTAAGAATTTAAAGAACAAGAACATGAATATTTATTTGAAAAAAGAGTATTCGCAAAATAAGGATAAAGCAAGAAAGATTCAATCCAAATTTGGATATACCCAATTGAAAGATATTCTTGCCAAAACCGAGATTTTATATGATAATCAACAAGGAATGACCGATAAAATGGAAGATAGAGAATTCATCAAGAGTTATAAAGAGTTCGCTGATCTATTCGAAGTTGATAATATTGATGAAACGCTCTTATCTCCATGGATTTTAAGACTCACATTTGATAAAGAATCACTTATGATAAAGAAGATTACCATTCAAGAGATTCAGGAAACTATCAAGCAGAATTTCCATAACGATCAAGAGATAGATTGCATCTATAGTGATGACAGTGTTAACGATGTTGTTATGAGAATAAAGATTAAGCATGACAAAGGCAATTTCCTCGATTTCTTAAAGGACTTTGAGAAGCAATTGATTGAGCTATCATTAAGAGGCATCACTGATATCAAGAGTGTTGAATTAGCCGAGAAGAACATCATTAAATACAGCAATGATGGAGCTATCGAGCCATCTAAAGAATGGATTCTAAAGACGAACGGTAGTAATATGCTTGATATATTGGCTGATGATGCAGTAGATATTACAAGAACAACTACCAACGACATCATTGAATTCTATGAGATATATGGTATTGAAGCAGCACGCGAATTGATCTATCGAGAATTGTACGGGGTTTATGCGTCAAAACATCCTAACCCCAGACATATTCAAATGACTGCGGATATCATGACATACAGAGGCAAATTGATGACAATTGATCGTCATGGCTTGAATAAGAACTCCGAAATAGGACCGATTGGCAAGGCATCTTTTGAAGAGGTTATGCAAGTATTTACTAAGGCAGCAGTATTTGCAGAGAAGGACAATATGAAGGGCGTTTCTGCGAATATTTTGGCAGGTCAATTCTGTAAATCGGGAACGAATGCATTCGATATACTAATGGATGAAGATATTTTGATGCAAGATATCTATGTACCATCATATCAAGAGAGTGAGATAATTGATACGAGTGATACCAATGTACAGAATGCCTTTAATAAAGCATATAGCACATATGAACCTACAGAATCGGTTAAAGATAGCGATTTCACATTCGGTTTTGGTATGGAAGAGAGCAAGGAATTTGCCATTGAAGATAATATTACAATGGATTCTAATATAGAGCTTGTTAATAAGAAGAACGTTGTTGTGGATTCATTTGAGAATATCAATATAACAGAGCCTCAATATAACAACAAAGCATCAGCAAATGCTAATGTAAAGGCTAATGATGTGGATATAAACTTTGAGGGAATTAATGTTGAAGAGCCTGATTATGAAGAGAAACCGGCAGAAAGCAAAGAGAGCAAGAAGATTAAGATAAAGAGAGTCACTAAAAAGGAAAAAGAGGCAAAAGCCGAAGAGGAAAAAACAGCTGAAGAGACTCAGGAGATTATTGAAGAACCAAAAGAGAAAAAGAAGATTAGAATAGTTAAAAAGAAATAAGAGAAATAAACAATTAGAATGACAATTAGAAATGTATAAATAACGAGTAAAAATAAATAAAATAATCCTACATAAATCCAATTAAAATTTTATTACAAAATATATTTTTATAATAAATAGATAAAATAACCATGAAATAATCATGAAATAATCATAAAAACACATTAAAAAATTGATGGATATTTATGACACAAAATAATTAATCTTAATATATATCATAAAATACTTTTAATTCAATCATATTTAATAAATATAATATTGACGAATATTCAAAAATGCAAGCAACAAATCAACCTACTACTGACATTGATTTTAATGAAATCAATTTATTTGATGAGAATCAAAAACTTGATCGTTCATACAAAAGAAATAGAAACCTTAAGAATGCGTCAATATTTTTGACAAATTGCGTTCTTATGTTGGCTAACTCAACGGTTTGTGAAATCTCTCCATTTAATTTTTTCGAAAATAGATTGAAAGATTCATATTGCCCGATACCAGTTGCGCAAACATTTTATCGAAAATTGTATGAAAAATACATGTTAACGATTCCCAAGGATAAAACATTTATTCATGAAAATGGATATTTCGAATTGTATGAATATGTTAAGTAAACATATTCAAACAATACGTCCTAACCTTAACATCATATGATTGTCATATAGTTGACAAAAAAACATTTTCTACTATCATTATTTTAAAATATTTATTGAAGAAATTTATCATTATAAAAATGTAAATGAAATCAAATAAAACAAAATAAGTTTATTTTATAAATATATAATGATATATAATCAATATATCATTATGCAAAGCAATAAAAATCGAGAGTATAAATTTGGTCCAAATAAACCAAAATACGAATGTACAGATCAAGAATGGAAAAGAATAAGTGGTTCAATAGTTTGGGTTGACGCCGATGAAAACAGAAAAGTTGTTCCAGTAATATGTCCAAATTGTGGTGCAACAAATAATCATAAACGCGATGAGATTCAATCCTTTGCATACAATAAGTGTAATTTAATGACTGATAAAGATGGCAATAAGATAGAATATGAATGTCCCGGATATATTATAATGAGATTTTTTGGTCCAGATTACAATTAACTTTTCGTTATAAAGAGATTGCATTCAGGTTTATTCAATTTAATGTTATCAGTCCACTCTTTAAATAATCTATCGATAATCTCACGACTATTTATTATAATTTCGTACTTTTCGCGTATAGCATTCTCACAATTATCAATATAATAATCTTTGATAAAATTGTCGTCAATAATCTTTAAAACAGTTGAAAAATACAAATGCGATTTTTCAATATAATCGTGTTCAACATTATTCACACTGATATATGTTACCCAATTTGTCAAATGATGACCAATTATATTTTTAAAACTATTTCGCGTTAGTGTATAATTACCATACTTGACCTCACTCTCATTATCCATTAAAGCAATATGTTTCTCTAAAAATAAAAATTTCGGTATATCGTCAAATGTCGCCTTGATTGAACTCTTCACTTCAATTATCTTCTCTATCGTATATTCATTATTTGCATTTTGCGATATAATGACGCCATCAACTTCACCTTTAATAGTGTCGTTATGACTCGCTTTTATATCCAGCAATTTAATAAGATCAATATTATGTTCATAAAAATATTTTATATCACTCCCTTTATTATTCATTTCCTCGATATAATCCAGTATCAATTTATTAACAGTGTACTCAGATTTCTTTCCCAAAAAAGTCCGTTCAATATTGTTTAATTCTATCATTTTATGGTCAATTCCGTTTGACATCTCCAATTCGATGAATTTATTGATTAAATGAACAAGCTTTTTCGAATTCCGCACTAACGTTTGATACCGATGATTTAACGTATTAATGCCGATAAGTATTTTTATTTTAAAATCATTATCTCCTTTTAAGTCGTATAAATCGTGAATTGTTTTAATTGTTTTCAAAAAATTCTCCTTTCTATCCTCTATTAATTTAAATACATTATAAATTTTAAACATATATTTCCGTATATCAATACAGGGAAATGTGTTATATTCGTTCATTATTTTAACTAAATCATTAATCTCTTTTATGCAAGCCGAATACCGTATCTTATCTTTGACAAGTAAGATTTGCCGTTTTACTTTAACATATTTTATATAATTATGTTTTTCCATATGAGCTAGTGAATAATGATTATGTATAAATCTTTTAAAATTCTCATACGTCAAAAATTCATTATCATAGCTAATATTCTTTTGAGTTAATTGCGCAAAATGCAATTTTAAAAATTCGTTAATTTCCATATGATATGTATGATATTTATATTATAATTAAAGTTGCTTTAAATTGATTTTTGTTAACTCTCACATACATTTTATATTTATATCTCTATTAAATTTCAGGAGTAATCCATCTTTTTTAGTCCAAAACCCGAAATTAATAATCTTATTTTTAATAACACCACGAATGAATATCTTTCTATCTTCGTTATTCTCTCTATCATTCAACATAGTATTAATAGCTCTTAAATAATCGTCTGATGGAAAACTTTTAAACTGATTGTTCTTTTTGATGTAAACATGGCATTGATACTCATCATTTTCAATAATGCATTTGATTATTCTTCTCTCATATCCATTCTCATATGTGTCCAAAAGATTCAGTTGTAATTCCGTAAGTTCAACGGCAATTCCGTAAAGAATCGCCCCTTTTGAAGGATGAATTGAGGCAACACCTCCACCACCCCATTTCTTACTGATTCCGGCAAAAATGCGTATATAATCTGTTATATACGCATTGTAATATTTCACATCATCTTTTAAGTCTAAACGCGATTTCAATTGTTTAATTGAATTGGAACCATATGAGAATAAAAGATGCTTATTTTTACCCGCAACAAACTTGTTTCGTACCTCGGTATATTTTTCGTAAATTTGGAAAATAACGATACCGAAAAGCGTCATTAGCAAAAATCCAATTAAAAAAAACATTTTATATAAAATATTGTATATTTATGTATATGATTGTATTTTAAAATTTTTAATATAAAATACATTATAAAATAAAAAATCATCAATTTTTATTAGGGAACCTACGGTTCCCCTAACCCTAATTTAGCAGGTGTCTTATTACAAATATCTGTTTTACCATATTATCTCTATAAAACTTACTGTATATGCCCAGTCCATATTGCAAATAGCATTCTATCTCCTCTCTCTTAAATTCCATTTTCACACAATCCTCGTATAAATCACCTATATTATTAAGACCATTCTCTTCAAACTTCATTCCATTAGCATATCCATTTAAAGAACTTATTGGAGAACTAAATATCCCAATTTGGCTCAATAAAGAACGAGTATATTTCGATATTAATCCGCCATTTGACCCTTCTATATACTTAAAAATCCTATACAAACATCTCGTATCATCTAATGAGGAATGGTAGTCGATTACACCATCCTTTCCAAAAATAAACTCATAAACTGTCTTTAATTTATAATTGCTCAGTTTATTCGCTTGATAAATCTCTCTTACAATCGGCAATAAATCGATGAAAAACCAATTATTTGGCATTTTAACATCACATATTTTAAAATTGTTTTCCAATATCACTTGATCATAACCGAAATTATTATACGCCACGAAATATACATCTTTTCGCCCGTATTTATTACGTAGAATTTGCTTAATTTTGGTGCACATGTCGACTGTCTCAATCGCCTTATTTGCCATAAGTACATTTATGTCGATTTTGTGAATATGTGTTCCATCAATGCGTTTATCAAATGGATATACATATTCGTTTAATAATATCTCGCCATTATTGTCAAGAATAGTTATTTGCATAATACCGGTTGTGTAATAGTCTAAACCATTCGTTTCCAAATCGTAATAGACATGTATTTTGTTATTTTGCATTTTATATAAATATATATATAAACCTTATTTTTATATATAAAAATAATATTTTTATATTTAATATTTGATGTTTATAATAAAAATCTTATTATAAATATATATTATGACGTCAATTATTCAATCGAATAATTTATATTTATTTTATGATGGTAGTAATATACTATACAACACAGCTAACTCAACACCATTTAATGGAACAACAATCAATTCATGGCCAGTTACCATTACTAACAACAATTTATCTTCTCCATTAAATGTTTCGATAATTAATGATTTAATAATATCATCTGCAACAGGTGGAGCAAATGGATATTTTATTATTGGTAGTGATAATATAATTATTGAAGGAAATAATAAGAAAATTATTGTTAATTCAATTGTTAATTATCCTGGTTTAATTAATAATAGTCGAAGCAATATTACCGTTCAGAATTTAGGGGTTATTGTTGATACAAATGACACAACAACAACATTATTAAATAACAGTGGGTGGATTGGTCAAATACAATACGGATATAATTCAATAAATAATTATATCATAAATTGTTATAGTAATGGTACAATTAACAGCAATTCAATAAATCCGTCAGGTTGTGGTGGTATTGTTGGATCTAATTCATCGTCTAATTCAAATACAGGTTCGACTGATACAAGACACAATAGTTCTCTTTACATAACAAATTGTTACAGTACAGGTAACATTAATCCTGGTTCTGGTGGTATTATTGGTAGTTATTGTGCAAATAGCAATTTATCAACAATAACTATAACAAATTGTTTTAGTATTGGAAATATTAATAATGGGGGTGGTATATGCGGTGAATATTCAGGAAGTGGTAATGGAATCGTTAATGTTGAAAATTGTTATAGTACGGGAACAAAAAGTTATTTTGGAGGAGGTATTTTTGGATTTAACTGTGGATATAATGGATATGTATATGCAAAAAGATGTTACAGTACAGGTAAACAAAATAATGGTGCAATAACAGGTGGTATTTTTAGTGGGTTTTCAACACCATTTTATGCAAGTGTAGAAAATTGTTATTTTAATGGAACAATTGATAAATTATCAGCCGATGGAAAAACTATAAATTCAGTATCGAATCTTTACGCATATGATTCAAATTGGTCTGATACAGATGCAAAAAATAATTTAATATATTACCCATCTACTGTTCCTGGTAGTGGAACAGTATGGTCATCACTATCGCAAAATACTCCTTTTTACTTAACTTCTATTCAAAATATAATTGTTTCATCATATAGTCCAAGTTCAGGAACTGCAGATGGTGAAACCATAATTACAATTAATTCTAATGTAACAGATTTAAGTAAAATACTATCTATAACATTTGATGGGATCAGTATACCAATTATTGATAAAAATCAAACTTCGATTACTATATCATCACCTGGTGGTATAGGTACTGTACCAATTGTATTGTATCATGAAAGTGGAATATCTCAACCAATTTATTATACATATATTGGAACTCCATCTTTACCTGAAATATTATCAATTTCACCAAATTATGCTTTAATTTCTGGTGGTTCAACAATAACAATAAACGGAAAATATTTAAGAAATACACAAAATGTGTATTTTTCAGGCAATTCTGGTACAAATATTGTAATAAACAGTTCAACACAAATTACTGTAACAGTTCCACCATATTCTGGTACAGCATCAAATTATATTTCAACAATTTTACAGCTAACCGCTAGTAATGGAACAATTTATGAAAATAATCTATTTTATTATACAAATAGTTTAAATATGAGTATTGGACAAATATATCCTCCATTTGATAGTTTATCAGGTGGAACAACAATATTAATAAAAGGTGTCTCTTTAGATAATATTACAAATATTACATTTAATGGTATACCTGGAACAAATATTAATAATATAAATTCATCAATGATCACAGTTGTTTCTCCAACTGTTACATCTGGTGGCCCAACAAATGTTGTTGTTACAAATAATTTAAATGCCCAAACTTCCTCTAATACTCTTTTTAGATACATTCCTCTTCCAACTGTATCGAGTATATCACCCACATCTGCAAGTTCACTAGGAGGAGATATATTAACGATAAATGGTTCTGCTTTGGGTGTAATGGTTGACGTTACTTTTAATGGTATATCAACGCCAAACATATTATCAACAACTGCAACATCAATAAAAGTTATTATTCCAGCTGGTTCAAATGACGCAAATGGAAATACAATAATTATTTTGAGAAATTTATCTGGTACATCAACAATAACAAATTTTAAATACAGTACACCTACAACAACAACATTACCTGTAATAAATTCTATTGTTCCACCTTTATCATCTGGTGGAAATAACATAAAAATATATGGACAAAATTTAACAGGAACGACCAGTATCACTTTTAATGGTATATCTTCTACAAATATAACAAATAATAGTTCAACAGAAGTTACAGTAACAGTTCCAACTGATTTATTAACAAATGGTCAAGTCCCAATTGTATTAACAGCTACAAGTGGTAGTGTGACAACAAATATATATTCAAATATAATGTCAATCACAATAAGTGGTATTTCACCAATTTCAGCTTCAGCATCTGGTGGCGAAAGTGTAGCTATATGTGGATATTTTCCTCTTGCATCAAATATTACTTTTAATCAATCAAATGCAACAATATTAAAAAAAACAACTTCAATAATTTATACGATGGCTCCTTCATCTTCTACAATATCATATGCAAAAGTTAATGTGACAACACCATATTTAAGTTTAACAAATGGAAATTTATTTTCATATACACAAGGTGCAATACTATCACCAACAATTACAAGTATATTACCTGAATCAGGTAGTACATTAGGTAATACTTCCGTTACAATAACTGGAACAAATTTAAGTAACATATCAAGCATCACTTTTAATGGAACATCTGCTTCTTTTTCAAATAATACTGATACAAGTGTTATAGCAACAACACCAAGTGGAACAGCGGGAATTGCAACAGTTGTTGTAACGACACCAGGTGGTTCTGCAACAAATAACACATCTTTTACATATGTTGCACCACCAACAATTACAAGTATATTACCTGAATCAGGTAGTACATTAGGTAATACTTCAGTTACAATAACTGGAACAAATTTAAGTAACATATTAAGAATCACTTTTAATGGAACATCTGCTTCTTTTTCAAGTAATACTGCTACAAGTGTTATAGCAACAACACCAAGTGGAACAGCGGGAATTGCAACAGTTATTGTAACGACACCAGGTGGTTCTGCAACAAATAACACATCTTTTACATATGTTACACCGCCGACAATTACAAGTATATTACCTGAATCAGGTAGTACATTAGGTAATGCTTCAGTCACAATAACTGGAACAAATTTAAGTAACATATCAAGCATCACTTTTAATGGAACTTCTGCTTTTTTTTCAAGTAATACTGCTACAAGTGTTATAGCAACAACACCAAGTGGAACAGCGGGAATTGCAACAGTTGTTGTAACGACACCAGGTGGTTCTGCAACAAATAACACATCTTTTACATATGTTGCACCACCAAC
>JACCDX010312136.1_pt1 | contig 10495 bp, 11 predicted proteins | sample 7449681 | NCBI WGS metagenome assembly JACCDX01 (sample SAMN15323450, study PRJNA562643) | freshwater metagenome | isolation source: river surface water | place: USA:Blue River Watershed | collected 2017-08-18
ACGATGCCCTTGCCCACCGTCGCCGCCACGCTCAGGTGGAAGACGAAGATGGCGACGAAGTTGAAGAAGGCCGCGAACAGCACCGCCTGGGTGGGTCGCAGCACGCCGGTGGACACGACGGTGGCGATCGAGTTCGCCGCGTCGTGGAAACCGTTCATGAAGTCGAAGGCCAGGGCCAGTGCCACCAGCAGCACGATGACCCAGAGCGCCACTTGCGTGGCCTGTGCGGCGTCCATGGATGCTCCCGCCTCAGGAGTGCTCGAGGATGATGCCCTCGATCACGTTGGCCACGTCCTCGCACTTGTCGGTGATGGTCTCGAGCAGCTCGTAGATCGCCTTGAGCTTGAGCACCTCGCGGACATCGGGCTCCTCGCGGAACAGCTTGCTCATGGCGCTGCGCATCACGCGGTCGGCGTCGGACTCGAGGCGGTCGATCTCCTCGCAGGTCTTGAGGGCAGCTTCGGCGGTGGGGCCGTCGGCCAGCTTGCCGATCAGGGCGACCGCGTCCTTGACCCGCTCGCAGCACTTGACGGAGAGGTCGGTCAGGCGGGTGATCTCCTCGTTGACCGAGCGCAGGTCGTAGAGGGCCATGGTCTCGGCCGAGTCCTGGATCAGGTCGGCCACGTCGTCCATGGTGTTGATCAGGGTGTGGATCTGGTCGCGGTCCAGGGGTGTGATGAAGGTGCGATGCAGGGCCCGGTTCACCTCGTGGGTGACGCGGTCGGCGGCGCGCTCGGCGTTGTCGACGTCGCGGTTGTACTGCTCGCGCAGGTGCGGATCGCTATAGTTGGCGACCAGCTGCGAGAAGGCGCGTGCGGCCTCGACGATGCGGTCCGCGTGCTGGTTGAACAGGTCGAAAAAATTGCCCTCGCGGGGCAGCAGCTTGCCAAACAGCATGGAGTTCTTTCTGCGCAGCCGCCCTAGAGCCGCTGCGTGACGCATTGATGACGGACGGCAGTTTACCTCCCGCGCCCCCGATTCCCTCCGGCCTGCCGCTGCTGCATGCCGATCCGGCCTGTGTCGTGGTCCACAAACCGGCCGGCCTGCTCTCGGTGCCCGGCCGCGGGCCGGACAAGGCCGACTGCGCCGCCGCCCGGGTTCAGGCCGCCTGGCCCGACGCCCGTGTGGTGCACCGGCTGGACATGGCGACCTCGGGCGTGCTGCTGCTGGCGCGGGGGCTGGACGCCCAGCGGGCCTTCAGCGGCGCCTTCGAGCGTGGCGAGGCCAGCAAGCGCTATGTCGCCGTCGTCGTCGGCCGGATGTCGCCGCCCGAGGCGCACGGCCCCGTGCAGGACTGGGAGGGCGAGCCGGGCTGGGGCCTGGTCGACCTGCCGCTGGCGGCCGACTGGCCGCGGCGGCCGCTGCAGCAGGTCGACCCGGTGCATGGGCGCCCGAGCCGCACGCTCTGGCGCATCCTGGGCCGTGAAGGCGGGGACACACGGCTGGAGCTGGCGCCGCTCACCGGGCGCTCGCACCAGCTGCGGGTGCACCTGCTGGCGCTGGGCCACCCGATCGTGGGCGACGCCCTGTACGCCCCACCCGAAGACGCGGCCCGTTCACCCCGGCTGCTGCTGCATGCGCGCCGGCTCGAGGTGCCGCACCCGCTGGAAGAAGGCCGGCGCCGCGCCTGGGAATGCGAGCCCGGCTTCTAGCGGCGGCGCCCGGGGCCGATAGCATGCGGCCCATGACCACCCGACGACCCCTCACCCTGATCACCGGCGCCTCCCGCGGCATGGGCCAGGCGATGGCCGCCCAGTTGCTGGATGCCGGCCATGAGCTCCTGTGCATCTCGCGCACCAACGACCCGGCCCTGGCCGCCCGCGCCACCGCCGCCGGCTTGCCCTGCGAGCAGTGGCAGGCCGACCTGGCCGAGCCCGGGCCGATCGCGCAGCGACTGTCCGAGTGGCTGGCCGCGCGCGGCGGCCATGAGCCATCCGAGGTCACCCTGATCAACAACGCCGGCGTGATCCCGGCCATCGCCCCGGTGGGCGAGGTGCCCGCCGAAGAACTGGCCCGCGCCCTGCGCGTCGGGCTGGAGTCGGCGCTGGTGCTGACCGGGGCCTTCCTGCAGGCGACGGGCAGCTGGTCCTGCCCGCGCAAGGTCCTGAGCATCTCCTCCGGCCTGGGCCGGCGCGCCATGGCCTCGCAAGCCGCCTACTGCGCGGCCAAGGCCGGCATGGACCACTTCAGCCGCTGCGTGGCGCTGGAGGAGGCGCTGCGGCCCAATGGCGCGCGGGTGTGCTCGCTGGCGCCGGGCGTGATCGACACCGGCATGCAGGTGCAGCTGCGCGGGGCGGATGCGGCGCGCTTCCCGGACCGGGGCAATTTCCAGGCGATGAAGGACCAGGGCATGCTGCTCTCGCCCGAGGCGGCGGCGGCACGGGTGCTGGCGTATCTGGCGCGGCCGGATTTCGGCGCCAACGCGGTCGCCGACGTGCGCGACGCCTGAGACGGGGCGCTGCGGTCCGGGCCGAGCTGCGGCTTCAAGCTGGCAGTCGGAGCCCTGAGCGGGCCGCGTCCGTCAGCGCACCGGGTCCTGGAAGCCGCCGGCGCGCAGCGTGACCACCAGCGTGTCGCGGTAACCGCCCGCCCCTGCATCCAGCGGCTGGATCGGCGTGCTCTCATGGATCATGCGCGCGTCGTCAAGCAGCAGCAGGCTCCAGGGCTCGGTGAGGGTGAAGCGCGTGCCCTGCGGCCCCTCGGCCTCGAACACGCGCGTCTCGCCGCCCTTGATGCCGTGGCGGGCCACCAGGAACACAGCCACCAGATCGACCCCGTCGCGGTGCGCGCCCTCGGGCGTGGGCCGGCCGATGCCGCCTTCGGTGTCGATGCGAAACTGGTGCGCTTCGGTGAACCAGGGCTGCGGCCCGCGCAGCCCGCAGGCCAGCGCGCCCAGGGCCCGCAGCAGCGACTGCCAGGCCGGCGCGACCGCGACCGCGGGCTCGAGCGGCTCGAACCAGCGCTCCATGCCGCCGTGCAGCGCGTTGTAGGCCACCGGCTGCCAGTGGGCGCGGTGCGGCACCTGCTGCACCGCGTCGGCTTCGATCACATAGCTGCCATGGCGCCGGTGCCGGTAGCGGCCGCCGTCACGCAGGTGGGTGTCGGGGGCCAGCCGGTGCCAGCTGGCGTCCAGCGCGTGCAGCGCCTCCAGGGTGGTGCCGCTCCAGCGGGCGACGTCAGCGGCGCCCAGCACCGCGTAGCCGGCCTGGCGCAGGCGGTCGGCGAGCTCGGAGGGGGGCGTGAGGACGGGTTGGGGCATGCGGCGATTGTCGCCGCAGCCCTGGGCCCCGCCTTGACCGGGGTCAGGTGGCCTCGGAGATCACGGCGTCGCGCAGCCAGCCACGCACCCGCTCCAGGTGCTCGCGCTCGGTCTCCTGGGCCACGGTGAAGCGCTGCGCCATGTCCGGGTGACCCGCCTCCTGTGCGAGCTCGACCAGCAGGTCCCAGCCGGCGCCGTCGCCGAGTTCGACCAGCAGCATCGCGTTGAGCGCCTGCGCCATCGTGCTGCGCGGGTCCGACACCAGCTGCAGCGGGCCCATGGCGACCACGCCGGCGGCGTCGGCGCAGGGCGTGACCGCGGTCGGGTCGGCGCCCAGGGTCACCAGGCATTGCGTGAGCAGGTGGAAGTGCGACTCCTCGTCGTCGCGGATGCGGACGATGGCATCGACATCGACCTGCGGCCCGCTGCGCGCGGCGCGGGCCTTGACCTCCAGCGCCTCGTAGAGGCGCACACCGGTGCGCTCGTAGGCCAGGCGCTCGCCCAGCTTGTCGATCAGGACCGCGCCCTGGTGGCCCTTGAGGGTGTCGGCCAGGGCGGTGGCCAGGCCACGCAGGCGCATCGGCAGCGGCACCGAGCCCAGGGCGTCGGCCTCCAGCGCGAAGGCGCGGCGGGCATCGGCCAGGGGCTGGGCGCTGGGCGCCTGCGGCGGCGACGCGGCCTCGGCGAAGCGGACCATGTCGTCCTTGCTGGTGGGGGCCATGTCCAGCCCGGTGCGGTTGAGGCCGGTCTCGACGGTGTTGTGCATGGGGAACTCCGTGTGCAAAAGGATCAGGAGATCGGCAGGTCAGACCGTGGCCGAGGTAGGGCGGCGGCCCAGGGCGTGATTGAGCTCGCCGCCGGGCGACCACTGGTAGCCACCCGCCACCTGCTGCGAGGCGACGCCCGCGCCGTTCATCTGGTTGCGCCAGGTCATGGAGGACACCGCCTCGTCGTCCTCGGGCACGAAGCGGGTGCCGTCCTTGCGCAGCCCGACCTCGGCCGCCAGCACCTGCCGCACGAACTCGCGCTGGCTCTTGAAGGCGATGCCCGGCGGCAGCCGGCCGTCACCCAGCACCTGGGCGGCGTCGCGGCGCTCGAGGTCTTCGAACAGGCGGATCGCCACCTGCAGGTGGCCCAGCTCGTAGTCGAGGAAGCGCTCCCACAGCGCGCGCAGCGCCGGCTCGCTTTCCTGCTGCGCGCAGGCCTGGTAGTTCCAGACCTCGGCGGCCTCGTGCAGCAGCAGCTTCTCCAGCGGCGTCTCCTCGGGATTGAGCATGCAGCCGTAGTGCGTGATGTGCTGGCTTTCGACCGAGGCGATCTCGGCATAGAGCTGGCGCGCCACCGGGTCGGCGAACTGCGGCCCGACCACCATGTAGTAGTCATGCGTCTGGTACTCGCCACCCACCAGCGTGACCGCATGCAGCTTGGTGGCCAGCGGCGCGTCGGAGGCGTAGGGCTCCATCAGGTCGTCCTCGGGCGCGCGGTGGTGCACCGCCGTCGGCCGGCCCGGCACCAGGTCGGTGTAGCCCTGGAGGATGGTGTTGGCGTCCTTGCCCTCGAGCCGGTCCATCAGCGCCGCGTAGCGATAGAGGTGGTCGAAGTCCTCCAGCAGCCCGAAGCGGTAGCCCTGGGCCATCAGCGCGTCGGGCTCGAGCTGGGCGACCGAGGCCGTCACCTCGATGGCCACCTGCTCGTAGGCGATGGTGGTCTCCAGCGGCGAGTGGTCGGCCGAGAGCATCCAGTTGATGGCGGTGGCCTGGTGCTGCTCGGTGCGCATCAGCCTCGCCAGCGGCTCACGGGCGTCACGGTGCATCCGCAGCAGCACCTGCTGCAGGCGCAGCGCGTCGAGCTCGACGCCGTTCATCAGGATGACGCGCACCCGGCTGAAGGCGTCGTCGTCGAGCTTGCTCAGGGGCTTGGGCGCCAGCTCCTTCCAGGTGAAGCGCTGGCGGTCGAGCGGCGTACCGCCGTCTTTCAGCAGGTCGATGGCCATGTGACTCCTCATTGCGTCGGTGCAAGGGAGCCGCAGCGTGGCGGGCCCACGCGGCGCGCCATGCAGGCGCAGGCCGCATGGCGGTGTGGGGCAGCCCGGGTCAGCGGGCGATGAGGGCGAGGCCGGCCGGTGCGGTGTCGGTGCCGACGGTGGCCGGGCTGGCCGGAGTCATGCGGCCGGTGCTGCGGTCGATGCTGTAGACCGAGAGCGTGTTGCCACTGGTGTTGGTGACGTAGGCGTAGGTGCCGCGGGCATCGATGCGGATCTGCGCCGGGGACAGGCCGGTCAGATGCTGGCCCACGCTGGCCTCGGTCACCTCGGCGCCCAGGCCGCCGCTGGCGTTGATGGGGAACACAGAGACGCGGGCATCGGCCTGCCGCAGCACATAGACATGGGTGCCCCGCGGATGCACGGCCAGGTCCACCGGCGAGCCGGCGACCGCGGTGACGCTGCCGGTTGACGCTGCGCTCAGGACCTCCGAGCTGGTATCGGCCGGCAGCGCAAACGCACGGACCAGATGATCACTGGCGCTGGCTCCGTTCGATGCCACGTAGAGCCACCGGCCGCCGGGGTCGATGGCCAGCGCGCTGGGCGCGGTCGCGACGGTGACCAGCGAGGCCCAGGCGGTGAGCGCGCCGTCGCTCGCGTTGCGCTTGAACACCGCGAGCCGGTTGCCGGCGCCGGTGAGGCCGACGATGACGAAGCGCCCCTGCGGGTCGACGGCCAGGCCGCCGACCTGGTAGCCGCTGCCGAAAGTCACGGTGTTCGTCTCTGCGCCCACGCTGCCCGATCCCGATTGCACGGCATGGACCGTCAATTGCGCGCCTGCGCCCGAACCATTGCCGGCGACGTACAGCTGGTTGCCACCGGGGCCGAACGCGATGGCTTGCGGGTAGGCGATCGAGCCGTACTCGGACGTGCCCGTGCGCAAGGTCAAGGCCCCCGTGCTGCTGTCGATCGCGTGCGCCACCAGCGCAGCGCCGCCACTGTCGCCGCTGCGTGCCACGTAGGCGAACTGGGCCAGCGGATCGACCGCCACCGCCACCGGACGACGAGCCACGGCCTGCCAGACGTTGCCCACCTTGGACGCGCTGAGGCTGCCATCGGCGGCTACCTTGTACGCGGACACGGAGCCGGTCGCCGCCGGGTTGCTGCCCGCCGCGTCGTTGGTGTTGGCGACATAGGCAAAAAGCGGCGTGGGGGCGACACAGCTCACGGTGACGCTGGTCACGGCCGAGCCCGCGACAGTCCCGGTCGGCCCGTTCACCGTGCAGGTCTGGGAGAGCATCTGGGGCTGGGTCTTGACCCGGACGGAGTAGGTGACGCCGTTGGCCAGGCGGGTGGCAAAGGCGCGCGTGCCGTCCGTGGTCACCGACAGGTCATCGGCGTTGTTGTTCTGGAGAACCAGGCCGCTGCCCTCCAGCCCGCTGACCGTGACCCGCACCTCGTGCGGGCCCGGGTCCGGCGTCGTGCCACCCGAATCGCTGCTGCCACCGCCGCCCCCGCCACAGGCGGCCAGCAGCGCCAACAGGGCCAGCGCCCCCATCCCGAGGGCGGCAGGCGATCGTCGGCAAATTGGCCAGCGCAGCATGCAGCCGGTTTTAACAGATCGGACGCGGGCCGCCTCAGGCGGCGGTAGCCGCAGCGGCGGCGCGCGGCGTCGCCGCACCCGGCAGCCCGAAGGCCTGCGCCAGCACCTCGTACGAGCGCCGCTGCACCGCCGGGTCCCAGGTCCAGGTGATGACGACGAGTTCGTCGGCGCCGACCTCCTCGGCCAGGGCCACCAGACGATCGCGCACCTGCTCGCCCGTGCCCACGAAGGAGCGCTGGCGCAGTCGCTCGGCCTCGGCCGCCTCGGCCGGGCTCCAGGCGCGCAGGGCCTGCTCGGGGGGCAGCAAGGGGCCGAAGCGGCCCGTGAGCCGGTCGACCCGCGTGCGCTCGCGGCTGCGGTACTGGAACCAGGCCTCTTCCTCGGTGTCGGCGGCCAGGGCCCACACACAAAGCGCGGAATGCGGACGCGCCGTGACGCCCGGCTGGAAATGCTGCCGGTACAGGGCCAGGGCATCGGCCGCCCCGGCGCCATCGGTGATGAACCAGGCAAAGGCATAGGGCAGGCCGTACTGGGCGGCCAGCTGCGCGCCGTAGGCGGAGCTTCCGAGCATCCACAGCTGCGGCGCGGTCACCGCCTGCGGCAAGGCCAGCACGCCATGCCCGGGGTGGCCGGGCGGCAGCGGCTGCCCGGTGGCCCAGGCCTGCAGCTCGAGCACCTGGCGCGGGAAGTCGTCGGCCTGGCCGGCCAGGGGATTGAGCAGGCGCGCGGTGCGCATGTCGCCGCCCGGGGCGCGGCCGACGCCGAGGTCGATGCGGCCCGGCGCCAGCGCGTCGAGCACGCGGGCCTGCTCGGCCACCTTGAGCGGCGCGTAGTGCGGCAGCATCACGCCGGCGCTGCCGATGCGGATGCGGGACGTGCGGGCGGCGATCGCTGCCATCAGCACCTCGGGGGCACTGCCGACCACGGTGGGCAGGTTGTGGTGCTCGCTGACCCAGAAGCGGTCGAAGCCGAGCGCCTCGCAGTGGACGGCAAGGTCGAGGGTGTGGCGGATCGATTCGTCCTGCGGCCGGCCGGCGCGGCCGACGGACTGGTCGAGGACGGAGAGGCGCGGGACTCGCATGGCGCGTATTGTGCCGACGCAGCCAGGGCGGTTGGCCAAGCGGGCGAGTCGCCCGCGCCTCAGGCGCTGGAAGCCGCCGGAGGCTTGAGGAACTCCGCCACCGTTCGCGGCGAGCGCCCGAGCAGCCGGATGAAATCATCGGCCGGCGCCGCGTTGCCCCGCAGCAGCATGCCCGCCGTCTCGGCGTCGAGCACGCTGCCTGGCACCCAGCCGGCGACGCGGGCCACGCCCATGAAGACAAAGGTCGGCATCCACAGCACCGGCAGCGGGAAACGGTTGCCGCGGGCGGCGCGCAGCTCGCGCAGGTAGCCGGCCATGGTCAGCGCGCGGGGGCCGACGAAGGCGATGGTGGCCACCGGCCGGGGGGGCGACTGCAGCAGCGCCAGCACGCCGTCGACCACATCCTGGACATGCACCGGCTGCATCAGCATGCGGCCCGACTGCGGCATGGCCAGGATCGGCAGCGCCGACATCATGTTGAACATCGCCGCCGCGTCGCTGCCCGGGCCGTAGACCGCCGAGGGCTGCACCACTGCGCCGGCGACCGGGAGGGAGCGCAGCAGGTCGTCGGCCTGCTTCTTGGTGCGGTGGTAGCGGCTTTGCGCGCCCTGGTCCGCGCCCAGCGCCGAGACCTGCACGATGCAGGGCACGCCGGCAGCGGCAGCCGCCTGGAACAAGGCCATCGGCGCACGCGCATGCAGGGCGTCGAAGGTCTGGCCCCGCGTCTCGCGCAGGATGCCCACCGCGTTGATCACGGCGTCGACGCCGGCAAGCTGCGGACGCCAGAAGTCCTCGCCCGGCACCTGGGCCAGGTCGCAGCGCAGGGCCTGCCAGGACCCGTGCGCGGAGCCACCGAGGTCGAGGCGCGACGGGTCGCGGACCGCGCAGACCAGCTCGTGGCCCTGCGCCAGCAGCGCGCGTGCAAGCGCGCCGCCGATGAAACCGGTGGCGCCTGTCATGAGGATGCGCATGGTGTCTCCCTGGAGTTGGGTTCGTGGGCGCCGCTGCCGGGTGGCGCCCGACGGGCTGGCCAATCAGGCGGCCGGCGCAGTCTAGCTTCGGGCCGATGCCCCTGTGGCCAGTTCAGGTTGCGTGCGCCAGGCTCGGTCAGAAGAAGGCCAGCCCCTGGAGCACGGCGAGGTCGCGGCCTCGGCTGGCGCGAAGTTCATGGCCCAGCTCGCGCTCCGTATGATCGGCCGCCATGACCTTTTCCCTCCCCGGCTTCGACGCCCCCCTCCTGGCCCGCCGCCTGTCCCAGGCTTTTGCGGCCCGCAGCCACCTGCCCGCCGCCGAGATCCCGGTCTCCGATGAGGCCCAGGCCTATGCGGTGCAGGACGCGTGGATCGCGCAGGTACGCGAGGCCGGCGGCACGGTCGCTGGCTGGAAAGTGGGGGCGTCGACCAACGACAGCCCGCCCAACGCGGCGCCCCTGCCCGATGTCTGCGTGCGCGCCGATGGCGCCCGCCTGGGCCTGGGCCCCGCCTCGCTGCGCGGCATCGAGCTGGAGCTGGCGGTGCGCCTGGGGCGCGACCTGATGCCGGGCGACCGTATTCCCGGCCGAGAGGAGATCGCCGCCGCCATCGCTGATGTCGTGCCGGCGCTCGAGCTGGTGGACAGCCGCTATGTCGAACAGCGCCAGGCGCCCGCCGACGCGCGCCTTGCCGACCTGCAAAGCCACGGCGCCCTGGTGGTGGGCGCGCCGGCGCGAGGCGTCGACCCGGCCATGCTGGACCTCACCACCCTGCACACGCGGCTGATGATCGACGGCCAGATGAGGGTCGACGTGACCGGCGGCCATACCGCCCCCGACCTGTGGCGCCTGCTGGGGTGGCTGGCGCGGCATGCGCAGGCGCGCGGCCTGCCGCTGCGGGCGGGCCAGGTGATCACCACCGGCTCGTGCACCGGCCTGGTCATCGCCGAGCCAGGCGCTCGGGTCGAGGGCGAGCTGGTGGGTATCGGCCGGGTCTCGCTCGTGGTCTGAGGCGCGCGCCTCAGCGCATGAACAGCTTGCTGAAGATGATGCCCACGCCGAAGGCGATGCCGATGGCCGCCAGGGGGCTGGCGCGCACCTGCTCTCGGGCCATGTCGCCGTACTCCTGCTGCCAGTCCATCATCCGCTCGCTGCCGGCGCCCAGGGTCTGCTCGAGGCGGTCGACCGCCTCGTGCGCCTTCTGCGCCACGCGGTGAACCGTGCCCTCCATCTCGGCGCGTGAGGCGGCCGCGCCCAGGCCGGTCATGCCGCCGGTGGAGGTGGCGGAGGCGCTGCCACCCAGCCCGGACGACAGGCCGGGGTTGCCCACGCCGGTGCTGCTGGACGCGCCAGTGCCCGCGCTGGCGGGAAAGGGGGAGTCGCTGGTCTCTTCAATCATGGGGAACCTCGTCGTGGATGGGGGTGTATCCCACGATGGGCCAGAGGCCGCGCCCGCCGCGTAGGAAAAGGGCGCGCCGCCATGTCCATCCCGGCCGCGCGGCCCCTGCGCGCGGCGCGGCGGCGGCATCATGGCGAGCCACCCGGAGCTGCCCCATGACCACACCCGACCCCGACGCCCAGTCGCCCTCGAGCGCCGAGCC
>JACCDX011187365.1_pt1 | contig 10495 bp, 4 predicted proteins | sample 7449681 | NCBI WGS metagenome assembly JACCDX01 (sample SAMN15323450, study PRJNA562643) | freshwater metagenome | isolation source: river surface water | place: USA:Blue River Watershed | collected 2017-08-18
CCAAGATCTTCATGCGCAGCTTGCGGCCAACGTACGGCTGCAGCTTCTCCGCAATCTCCTGGATTGCGTCACGCGGTGCGTCGCCCGCTGGGCGGCGCGGGAAGTCGACGATCTGGCTGATCGGCACAAAGCCGCGAGTGCCACAGTCAACAATGAGTCCGCCCTTGTTGTGATCAATGACGGCGGCCTCAATGATGGTGCCGGCGTCGAGCTGCTCCTGCATCGTGCGCCACTTGCGCTCCATGCCGGCGCGGCGGATTGAGAGCACAACGTGCCCATCTTCCGACTCTGGCTGCATGACGTAGACGAGTACGGTGTCACCGACGGTGAGGGCTGGGCCCTCTTCGCCGTTGCGGCCGTGAAGTTCGCGGCTCGAAACAACACCTTCGCTCTTTGCGCCAATGTCAACGAGGACCTCGTCCTTATCGACGCGCACAACAATGCCGTCGAGGACGTCGCCCTGCTTGAGATTCTTGATTGGCATACCTGCACCGGCAAGCAACTCTTCCATGGTGGTTGGCTCAGGGCCGGTCCACACACGTGGCGCTGGCGCAGCGGCTGGCGCTGCGACTGGTGCCTCGATAGCTACGGGGGCCGATTCGGCAGGTGCGACATCAGCGAGGTCGACCGCAGGGGTCTCCGTCGAATCTGCTGCCTTCACCTTGACGCTCTTCGGCTTTGCTGGGGCTTTCGCCTTGCGTGCTGGAGCTGATGCTCCAGCGTCGGCACCCGCCTCAATATCGGCGGCGCCAGGGGTCAGTTCTTCGTTCAAGTTTGTAGTTCTCCTTACGACGTATTCGCGCTCAGGAGGTGACGCCGCCAGCAGAAGCAGGTGGCGCAATCTCACGATCGCGTCCGGCGAGCCTACCACAGCCCCCCTGACTCGGCCTGGGGTTACGGAAGCTTGAGCACCTGCCCAGGCGAGATCACATAGGCGGGGCCCGCAATGTTATTGAGGGCGGCAATCTGCTTGTAGCCATCGGGGCCTAATCCGAGCGACATCGCAATGTCATAAAGCGTGTCACCCGACTGCACCACATAGGTTTTTGGCGCGTCCGGACTCCCCGTTGGGGATGGCGACGGTGATGGGCTCGGCGACGCGGACGGCGAAGGGCTGGGCGTCGGCGACTCGGTCGGGCTGGATGTTGGGGTCGCCTCCGTTGAGGGGGTCGGAGTGGCCTCCCCTGGTGCCGTGAGTGACCCAATAAGGGAGGTCACGATCGGGCCGACAGCGCCAGCCACGGGGCCGCTCGCAACAGTGATGATGCCGGCGAGTACGACGACGAGGAGCACGCGAAGCCACGGCGAACCGTTCGACGGGCGAGGGAGTGCGGTACTACTAATGACCGCGGCGTCGCCCACAGGCTGACGAGGGGCGAGGCTGGTGGCGAGTGTGCCGAGTTGCGCCTCGCGCACCTGGCGAATCTGGCAGTCGCCGCCCACGATGCAGCGCTCCGCACGAGTGGCCTTGGCGAGCTCGGGGCGCGCAGGTTCGGCGCCGCAGCGGCTGAGGGTGCGCGAAGGGGTGACGGTGATTGCTCCGCTTGGATCGAGGAGCCAGGGGCACGGAGTTGCGTTCAAAGGTTCCACGTTCGGAGGATACCCGACGAAACCCCCCAGGACGCCAAAGAGCCCGGCGACGACCTATTTTGCCGAGGAGCTGCCCCCTCAGTATTTTCGGCGCTGGAGAGCTTGACTTCCGTGTTCGGGATGGGAACGGGTATGGCCTCTCCGCTACAGTCACCGGGCTCCGCTTGGCGAAGTCCGAATCCATGACTGAAAACATCGAGAAGTTATCTGTTTCATCGGGGTGTATCCAAAACGACCACGGGCGCCGAAGAGGCGTCGTGGAGGTCAAGCCCTCGACCGTTAGTAGCGCTTTGCTGCAGCCATCACTGGCCTTCCACATGCGCCCTATCAAACAGGTAGTCTCCCTGCGGTCTTACCCGGTTAACCCGGTGGGGAACCTCATCTTAGGGCGAGCTTCGCGCTTATATGCTTTCAGCGCTTATCCCTGCCGAGCTTAGCTACCCTGCGATGCCCTTGGAAGGACAACAGGCACACCATAGGCTCGTCCACTCCGGTCCTCTCGTACTAGGAGCAGCTCCCTTCAAGTTCCCTTCGCGCACGCTGGATAGAGACCGAACTGTCTCACGACGTTCTGAACCCAGCTCACGTACCGCTTTAATTGGCGAACAGCCAAACCCTTGGGACGTACTTCCGCCCCAGGATGCGACGAGCCGACATCGAGGTGCCAAACGGTGCCGTCGATATGAACTCTTGGGCACCATCAGCCTGTTATCCCCGGGGTAGCTTTTATCCGTTGAGTGATAACCCTTCCACTCGGAGTTATCAGATCACTAAGCCCTGCTTTCGCACCTGCTCGACTTGTAGGTCTCGCAGTCAAGCCCTCTTATGCCTTTGCACTCTATGGCTGATTTCCATCCAGCCTGAGAGGACCTTTGGGCGCCTCCGTTACTCTTTAGGAGGCGACCGCCCCAGTCAAACTACCCGCCTGACACTGTTCCCCGGCCGGATAACGGCACGAGGTTAGAAACGAAACACAACAAGGGTGGTATTTCAACGACGGCTCCACCGAGGCTAGCGCCCCAGCTTCAAAGCCTCCCACCTATCCTACACAGGTCGAGCCTCAATTCAATATCAGGGTGTAGTAAAGCTCCACGGGGTCTTTTTGCCCCAGCGCGCGTAACCAGCATCTTCACTGGTATTTCAATTTCGCCGGATCCCTCGTTGAGACAGTGCCCAGATCGTTACGCCATTCGTGCGGGTCGGAACTTACCCGACAAGGAATTTCGCTACCTTAGGACTGTTATAGTTACAGCCGCCGTTCACTGGGGCTTCGATTCAGAGCTTGCACCCCTCCTCTTAACCTTCCAGCACTGGGCAGGCGTCAGCCCCCATACGTCAGCTTGCGCTTTAGCGGAGACCTGTGTTTTTGCTAAACAGTCGCCTGGGCCATTTCACTGCGGCTCTCACATACAGCAAGCTGCACATGAGAGCGCCCCTTCTCCCGAAGTTACGGGGCTATTTTGCCGAGTTCCTTAACGAGGGTTCTCCCGATCACCTTGGTATTCTCTACCCGGCCACCTGTGTCGGTTTGCGGTACGGTCACCTAGGACCTCGCTAGACACTTTTCTTGGAGGCTTGGCTTGCTCGAGTCAAGGCTTACGCCCCTCCCCATCACTTTTCAGAGTTGAATGCGGGACCGGATTTACCTAGTCCCACCCCCTACGAGCTTGGACGTGCATTCCATAGCACGCTCGAACTACCAGACCCCGTCATGCCCTTGCTCCCATCGAACTCCGGCTCGGAGTACCCCCTGACTTGCGTCAGAGAGCCACCCTCCGCCTCGGCCCGACGACACCTTGCGGTGCAAACGGTCTTTGGTGGTTCTGGAATATCAACCAGATGTCCATCGTCTACGGCGTTCGCCCTCGACTTAGGACCGACTAACCCTGAGAGGACGAGCCTTGCTCAGGAAACCTTGGCCATACGGTGTGTGAGATTCCCACTCACATTTCGCTACTCATGCCGACATTCGCACTTCCGCACGCTCCAGCAGTCCTTCCGGTCTGCCTTCACTGCGAGCGGAACGCTCCCCTACCAATCGACGGCCAGTAAACTGGGCGTCGATTTCGCAACTTCGGTACAACGCTTGAGCCCCGTTGAATTTTCCGCGCGGGATCACTTGACCAGTGAGCTGTTACGCTTTCTTTAAATGATGGCTGCTTCTAAGCCAACATCCTGGTTGTTTGTGCGTTCCCACATCGTTCACCACTTAGCGTTGATTTAGGGACCTTAGTTGGCGATCTGGACTGTTTTCCTTGGGACCACGAAGCTTAGCCCTCGTAGTCTGACTCCCGGGCTCTTGAATCACGGGATTCGCAGTTTGGTTGGGTTTGGTAAGCGGGAAGCCCCCTAGCCCATCCAGTGCTCTACCCCCATGATTGAACGCCCGAGGCTAGCCCTAAAGCTATTTCGGGGAGAACCAGCTATCTCCGGGTTCGATTGGAATTTCTCCGCTATCCACAGCTCATCCGAGAATTTTTCAACATTCACCAGTTCGGTCCTCCACGAGGTATTACCCTCGCTTCAACCTGGCCATGGATAGGTCACCCGGTTTCGGGTCTACGCCATGCGACTCAACGCCCTATTGAGACTCGCTTTCGCTACGGCTCCGTCCTTCTCGGACTTAACCTCGCCACATAGCAGTAACTCGTCGGCTCATTCTTCAAAAGGCACGCCATCACGCACACCATTGCTGGTATCGCGCTCTGACTGCTTGTAAGCACTCAGTTTCAGGTTCTATTTCACTCCCCTTGCGGGGTTCTTTTCGCCTTTCCCTCACGGTACTAGTTCACTATCGGTCGCCAAGAGTATTTAGCCTTAGAGGGTGGTCCCCCTAGTTTCACGCATGAGAGACCTTCCACGCGCTACTCAGGTGGTCGATCACGAAGTCCGATCGCTTTAAGCTACGGGGCTCTCACCCTCTGTGGCCTGCCTTTCCAAGCAGGTTCGCATAACGATCGGATTTTTGACTTCGCCTGGACCCGGGAGGGCCCAGAAATCGACTCCTACAACACCGGGATAGCAACGGCTCCCGCCTATCACGCTACCGCGGTTTGGGCTACTCCCTTTTCGCTCGCCACTACTCAGGGAATATGTTTCTTCTCTTCCAGCTACTTAGATGTTTCAGTTCGCTGGCTTACCTTCCGACGGCCTATGTATTCAGCCATCGATGACTGGGCATTACCCCAGCCGGGTTTCCCCATTCGGACATCCTCGGATCAAAGTCTGCTCGCGACTCCCCGAGGCTTTTCGCAGCCTGCCACGTCCTTCATCGGCTCTTGGCGCCAAGGCATCCACTTAGTGCTCTTAGTAGCTTGACCCACCAACGACGACTCTTCGCCGCTCGCGGATCGTTTCGGGATACACCTTGACAATTTCACTTGTTTCATCCGACGAAACATTTACTTTTCGATGTTCTCAGTCATGTATTCGGCTGTTAAAGGTGCGCCTTGCGGCGCTGCGGCCTTCGCCGCCCAGCTGATCGCTGGTCGCTGGCCTTCCGAAGAAGGACAGTGATCAGTGATGTGCCGGTGGTGACGGTTGGTGGAGACGAGGAGTCTCGAACTCCTGACCTCCTGCTTGCAAAGCAGGCGCTCTACCAACTGAGCTACGTCCCCAGTGATGGTGGTGGGCGTTTCTGGACTCGAACCAGAGACCTCTGCCTTATCAGGGCAGTGCTCTAACCAACTGAGCTAAACGCCCCCCGTGGGACCGCTCCTGCATACGCAGGGTCGCGGCACCGGACAGCTAAAGAGTGGCAGGAACACGAACAACCGAGAATCCACCAGGGATTCGGTTTGCTTGTTGAGCCATGTTCGTCTCGATCTCTTGCGAGGCCGCTGAGCCCGCCCAACTTGGAGGCTCAGAACAACGACATGTTTAACCTGGGATTTCTTTTTGTGTTCGAACCACCGCTGGCTCAAACAGAAACTCCCTAGAAAGGAGGTGATCCAGCCCCACCTTCCGGTAGGGCTACCTTGTTACGACTTAGTCCCAATCACCGACCCTACCTTCGACAGCTGCCCCCTTACGGTTGGCGCACTGGCTTCGGGTATTGCCGACTTTCGTGACTTGACGGGCGGTGTGTACAAGCCCCGGGAACATATTCACCGCTGTGTGCTGACCAGCGGTTACTAGCAACTCCGGCTTCATGCAGGCGAGTTGCAGCCTGCAATTCGAACTGAGACCGGCTTTAAGGGATTCGCTCCGCCTCGCGGCTTCGCAAGCCCGTTGTACCGGCCATTGTAGCGTGGGTGTAGCCCAAGACATAAGGGCCATGCTGACTTGACGTCATCCCCGCCTTCCTCCGAGTTTGTCTCGGCAGTATCGTGTGAGTGATACAACACACGACAGGGGTTGCGCTCGTTGCGGGACTTAACCCAACATCTCACGACACGAGCTGACGACAGCCATGCAACACCTGTGCACGCGTCCCTTTCGGGAAAGCGACGTTTCCGCCGCGGTCATGTGCATGTCAAGCCTTGGTAAGGTTCTTCGCGTATCATCGAATTAAACCCCACGCTCCGCTGCTTGTGCGGGGCCCCGTCAATTCCTTTGAGTTTTAGCCTTGCGGCCGTACTCCCCAGGCGGGATACTTAATGCGTTAGCTGCGGCACCGGAGGGGTTAAAACCTCCAACACCTAGTATCCATCGTTTACAGCTAGGACTACCAGGATATCTAATCCTGTTTGCTCCCCTAGCTTTCGCGCCTCAGCGTCAAGATTGGACCAGGAAGTCGCCTTCGCCTCTGGTGTTCCTCCGAATATCTGCGCATTCCACCGCTACACTCGGAATTCCACTTCCCTCTTCCACCTTCAAGTGAACTGGTTTCGAAAGCTGTTCCCGAGTTGAGCCCGGGGCTTTCACTTTCGACTTCATTCACCGCCTGCGCGCGCTTTACGCCCAGTAAATCCGGACAACGCTTGCCACCTACGTATTACCGCGGCTGCTGGCACGTAGTTAGCCGTGGCTTATTCCTCGGGTACCGTCATTATCGTCCCCGAGAAAAGTGGTTTACGACCCGAAGGCCTTCATCCCACACGCGGTATTGCTGCGTCAGGGTTTCCCCCATTGCGCAAAATTCCCGACTGCTGCCTCCCGTAGGAGTCTGGGCCGTGTCTCAGTCCCAGTCTGGGTGATCGTCCTCTCAGACCACCTATCGATCGTCGCCTTGGTGAGCCATTACCTCACCAACTAGCTAATCGAACGCAGGCCCCGCCCATAGCGCATTGCTGCTTTGGAGACGCTAATGAAAGCGTCTCAACATGAGGTATTAGCTACCCTTTCGGGCAGTTATTCCTCACTACGGGGTAGGTCACCTACGCGTTACTCAGCCGTTCGCCACTAATTTCCGAGCAAGCCCGGAAACTCGTTCGACTTGCATGTCTAAGGCATACCGCCAGCGTTAGTCCTGAGCCAGGATCAAACTCTCCGAAACAACGTGTTGCCTTACGGCACCACGTTAATTTTCCGAGGGTCTGCCCCGGCGAAAAAACGGTTGCTTTGTGTTACCTGCCACTCTTCAGCTGTTAAGGTGCCGCCGGCTTTCGCCGACGCGGTCGCCACGGAGACCGTGGTGACTGTAAGCGCTGCTCTGCTCCACCCGTGATCGGGGCGGACGGTCGAGGATCTCTTCCACGAGCGACGCGAAGGGGGAGTCTACGCACCCTGCCGCTCCCCTGTCAAACGGGGGGCTCGTGCGGGGCCGTGCGGGGTGATTCGTGCTCACCACCCAGGGGTTGCGTGTTACAGCGGGCTTGACTCCACGAGGAGTAGGACGCCCGCTGCGGCGGCCAGGGAGGCGACGGCGAGGGTCGCTCCAGCGGCGGAGGGGTCGACGCTCGTGGCGACCGTATAGATAAGGAGGGCGACGAGGCCGGCGATGACCACCTTCAGGAGGCGGAGGAGGAGCTCGACGATCAGGTGGCTCATGCCCCTACTCTACGCCCCGCCGCTCTTCGAGGCTACGCAGGATTGTTACAGCGTCGGCGTACTGGAGGTCCGCCCCGAAGGGGAGGCCGCGGGCCATCGAGGTGATGGAGGGGACCTTGGAGCCGAGGCGCTCCTGCAGGTAGAGAAGTGTTACATCGCCCTCAGGGGAGGGGTTGGTGGCGATGATCACCTCGCGGATGGGGCTCCCCTCGGCTGCGGCGGCATCGACCCGCTCAAAGAGCTCCTTCATGCGGAGCTGGCCGGGGCCGATCCCCGACATGGGTGAGAGGGCACCGTTGAGCACGTGATAACGACCTCGGAAGGCCCCCGTGCGCTCAATGGCGACCAAGTCGAGCGCCTCTTCGACCACGCAGAGGAGGCCGAGGTCGCGGGAGGTGTCGCGGCAGATGCGGCAGCGCTCCTCGTCGGAGACGTGGCCGCAGATGGCGCAGGGTCGGGTGTTCGCCCGCATGGCGCTGATAGCGCCTGCGAGGGAGAGCGCCTCAGGCTCGGGGGTGCGCAGCAGGTGGAAGGCGAGCCGCTCGGCAGTACGGGGACCGACCCCCGGGAGTCTGGAGAGGGCCTCAATGAGTCGCTCGACGGAGCTCGGCAGCGCGGCGCCGTTGCTCACTCCTTCCAAACCTCACGGAGTGCCGTGTCGGGATCGAGCTCACCGAACTGAATGACGATCTTGCGCCCGTAGGCCTTGTCGGCGAGCGACTCAATGCGCTCCCGCTTCGCCTCGGCGCGCTGGCGCAGGAAGCTCTTCGTGGGCGGGTAGCTGAGCACGAGGGTATCGCCGTTGAGCGTGGGTCGGGCGTCCGCGAGTAGCGGCTTGGTGGCCGGATCGGCGCTCGCGAGCATGGCGCCCCACTCCCCTGTCGCCGGCGGGGCTGGCGGGGTTACTGGTGCGGCTGCTGGAGCTGGCGCAGGGGCGGCGGCGCGCGGTGCCGCCTGTGCTGGGCTGCTCGCGGGAGCGGAGGTGGGGGCGGCTGCGGCGAGACGAGCCGGTGCAGGAGCCGGCGCGGCGACGGGGGCGGCGACGAGGGTGGCGCCACCGCCGAGGAGGAGAAGTTCGAGGCCGAGGCGGAGGTCGGCGTCGCCGCGACCGGTTTCAATGCGGCGCAGGGCGTTGGCAAGACCGAGGAGGGCCTCGCGCGTGCGACCGGCGAGGCCGATGGTGGCGCCGCCACCGTCTGAGAGGTCGAGGCCGGCGGGGAGTTTGGCGGCGTCGCCAGGCACGGTGCCACCCCCAGCGAGTGCAGCATGCAGGCCGCGACGGACGAGGTCGGTGAGGCGGTCGGCAATGATGCGGGGGTCGCGGCCGCGCGCCTCGAACTCGGCGAGGATCGCGAGACCCGCTGGTGCGTCGGCGTCGAGGATGGCACAGGCGAGACGCTCAATGCGGTCGGCGCCGGGGAGGCCGAGGAGCTCTTCGACGTCGGCCGCCTTCAGTGGGTCGACCCCTGAGGAGAGGAGCTGGTCGAGCATCGACTCGGCGTCGCGCATGCCGCCGTCGGCGAGGCGGGCCAGGAGTTCAATGGCGGCCGGCTCGGCCACTCGCTTCTCGGTTACGAGGATGGCTTCAAGCTTGGCGGCGATCTCGGCGCGGGCGATCGGGCGGAAGTCGAAGCGCTGCAAGCGCGAGAGCACAGCAGGTCGAATCTTTGAAGGATCGGTCGTACAGAAGATGAAGACGATCCCTGGTGGCGGCTCCTCGAGCCACTTCAGCAGGGCATCCCAAGCGTCATTGGTGAAGCGATGCACCTCGTCGAGGATGAGGACCTTGCGCTTCAGGTCGGTGGGCGGGTTGGTAATGAGCGGGATGAGGTCCTCGCGCACGTCGTCGATGCGGTTCGAGGTGGCGGCGTTTGATTCAACGACGTCGAAGGTGGCCCCTTCGGTAATGGCAACGCAGGAGCGGCAGGTGCCGCACGGTTCGCCCTCGGCAGGGGCGAGGCAGTTGAGTGCCTTGGCGACGATGCGGGCGGTGGAAGTCTTCCCCGTGCCACGCGGGCCGACGAAGAGGAGTCCGTGGCCGAGTCGCCCGTCGGCGACTGCGCGTCGGAGGGTCTTGGCGATGGGGTCTTGGCCGCGGAGCTCGCCGAAGGTGGTGGCACGGTAGCGGCGATAGATTGCCAGCTGCTCCGTCATGCTCCCCTCCCCTTCTCTCCGTGGCGCCGTTGACAACTTTTCAGTGCCGCCGGCCGAGCCATCCGCTGCGCCCGCCGCGATCCGCTTAGCGCTGCTTCCTTCCGGATCTGACGCGGTTCACAGAGCGTCGTCGCGCGGAGTCCGACCGACGGCACGGCGATCATAGACGACCCGACGCACTCCGATCGCGCAACGGTCACCCCCGCCGTGAGCGCGCCAAGGCACTCTACGGAGAACGCCCGATTGGGCGATTGAGAGTGGATTGGAGCGCGATTTATGGGACACACCGTCGACCTTCATGCATACGGAGTGACAGCGGAGCGCGGCTTCCTCCCCATCGCCGACCCGAGCGCCGCCATCCCGCTCGCCAATGCCGAGTGGCACGAGACGGCGCGCAATCTACCGAGCCTGATTCCAACGGGCCGCATCCGCGAGATCATTGAGGCGCTCCCACCCTTCCGCGCCGATCTGCTGAATACCGAAGAGGATCTTGAGGCGGCGATGCGCACGTTGAGCTATCTCGGTCAGGCCTACGTGTGGGGCCAGCCAGAGGCGCCGACCGCACTCCCCGCCGGGCTCGCCGTGCCGTGGCATGAGGTCGCAGCGGCGATTGGCCGCGAGCCGATCCTCTCGTATGCCAGCTACGCGCTCTGGAACTGGCGTCGCATTGATGAGGATGGCCCGATTGCGCTTGGCAACATCGCGCTCCTGCAGCACTTCTTGGGCGGGCTCGATGAGGCCTGGTTCATTCTGATCCACGTTGACATTGAGCGACGTGCAGGCGCGGCGCTCGCTGCGGGTGCACGCGCACAAACGGCGA
>JACCDX010114210.1_pt1 | contig 10494 bp, 10 predicted proteins | sample 7449681 | NCBI WGS metagenome assembly JACCDX01 (sample SAMN15323450, study PRJNA562643) | freshwater metagenome | isolation source: river surface water | place: USA:Blue River Watershed | collected 2017-08-18
GATCTGACAACTGGGCGCAGAGTCACGGACACCCCGCGCAAAGCGGTAATCGGCATGGAATTTGCCTTTGCACCTAAAGGCATCGGCATTACCGCCGATCGGGCAATGCGGTGTCCAGTCACACCCGCGAATCACCATGACCAAAAAATTCCTGATCTACGCGCCTTCTTATAGCCCAGACACAGGGGGCATCATTGCGCTACACCGTCTATGCGACTTGATCAACCGCAGCGGGCGCGAGGCATTCCTGTATCCACTGATGCCCAGCTTCGAGTTACACCCGTACAACCTCCAAGATGCCCGCAAGTTCATACGAAGTATTCAGACCCAATTCGCTTCGCAGCATAAATACCAGGTCAATCCAGAATTCCAGACGCCCGTCCTTCTGGCAGATCTCGAGGATGAAGCGGGCGATGACCATATCGTCGTCTATCCGGAAATCGTCTTTGGCAATCCCTTGCGTGCACCCCATGTCGTACGCTGGATGCTTCACCGGCCTGGCCACCATACCAAACAGGTGTATTTCGGGTTTAATGAACTGCACTTTTACTACGGTCAGGCCTTCCGGCAGTTCGACTTTCCGGGTTGCAAGACATCGGATCTGGCACTGACGATCCAGCACTCGCCCTACAAACTCTATCTGGATGAGGACCGGACCAGGACTCGCTCCGGGACCGCCTATTGCATGCGTAAGGGCAAGGGTCGCTCCATTCAGCACGATCTTACGGACTCCATCCTGATCGATGGTAAGTCCCATGAGGAAATTGCCGAGATCTTCAAACGAGTTAAAACCTTCATCAGCTACGACCTATGGACGGCCTATTCACGCTTTGCTTGTCTCGCAGGCTGCGATTCGGTTGTAGTTCCCCAGGAAGGGATAGATAAGGCGCAGTGGGCACCTGAGGTATCCAGTCGTATGGGAATCGCATATGGCTTCGACGACCTAGAAGAGGCCCGGCGCACACGGTCCGACCTAGTGACCTATTACCTGGACTCTGACCGCTCGGGCATGGAGATGACACGGGCCTTCGTCGCAGAGGCCGACGCCTACTTTGCACAGCCCACCTCGCACGCCTGAGGCCAACCCCAAACGGCAAGCGCCGGCCGCGGCGGCGGCAAAAAATTGCCGCTATGTACACGCCACGGTGCGCAAACGCTAGATTCCCAGGCAATCGCGCATGGCACCGAATTTGCTCGATATCGCCTTGCCGGGGACATTGCGCGGGCCAAAGCGACTCCGGCCCAAAGGAGAATGCCATGTGGACACCCGAATTGGAGCGACAGCAGGAAAGGCAGCGATTCGACCAGATGCGAATGCCGCATGTCGCCGCGCAGGAGCGAGGGGGGCGCGCCGCCACGCCGCGGACGATCCACGTCACCCAGCCCTATCTGCCCCCGCTGGAGGAATTTATCCCCTACCTAGAAAAAATCTGGGATAACAAAACGCTCACCAACGGCGGTCCGTTCCATCAGATGCTCGAAGCCGCCTTGCGCGACTACTTAGGTGTCGATCATGTTTCACTGTTTTCCAATGGTACGCTGGGCCTGATCACGGCGCTGCAGTCTCTTCGGATCACAGGCGAGGTGATCACCACCCCGTACTCCTTCGTGGCAACGGCCCACTCCCTGCTCTGGCATGGCAACAAGCCAGTTTTTGTAGACGTAGAGCCCGAAACACTCAACATGGACCCGGCGAAAATCGAAGCCGCGATCACGCCGCAGACCACCGCCATCCTCCCTGTCCACTGCTATGGCAATCCGTGTGATGTAACGGCAATCCAAAAAATCGCCGACAACTACAACCTGCGCGTGATCTATGACGCCTGCCACGCTTTCGGCGTACGGGACGCAGGTGGAAGCGTTTTGCGCCATGGCGACCTTGCAGTCCTGAGCTTCCATGCCACCAAGGTGTTCAACACCTTCGAGGGAGGCGCCATCATCTCTCCGGATGCCAAGTCCAAGCAGCGTATCGACCATCTGAAAAATTTTGGCTTCGTAGACGAGGTGACTGTCGTCGCACCTGGCATCAATGGCAAGATGGGCGAGGTCAATGCAGCCTTCGGCATGCTGCAACTGAAGCACCTCGAAAAAGCACTGGAGCGGCGCGCGCAGATCGATGCCGCTTACCGCATGGGTCTGTCGGATATCCGGGGTATCCGCTGCCTCGCGCAGACTGCCGAAGGTACGCGCAACCACGCCTATTTTCCGGTTCTGGTTGGCCCTGAATTCCCGATCAGTCGCGACGCCCTATATGAACTACTAAAGTCGCGTGGCATCCACGGCCGCCGATATTTCTATCCGCTGATTTCGGATTTCCCCATGTACCGGGGCCTGCCTTCCGCCCAACGTAGTAATTTGCCTGTAGCCTCGGAGGCGTCGGCACAAGTTCTGTGCCTGCCCATCTACCCCGCGCTGGGCAATTTCGATGTGCAGCGCGTCATCGACGTGATTCGGACTGCGTGCGATTGAGGACGGAAAATCGATGCTGACCATGCGTGCGGTAGCTGACGCTGAGACCGTAGACCGGCACTGGACCTTCCTCCTCCAAGCAGTTATGGGTGCCGACCCAGACTTCTTCACGCTGCTGGGTCGCTTCTGCCCCGATTACGCATCTCGCATCCGAAAGCTGCTTCTGGACACCAACTCCGACATCAGCGCGAGCTGGCTATGTCTGGACTCCGGCCAGGCCATCGGCCTGCTGGCCGTACACCCACTGTCTACGATTCAGGCGCGTCAACTGGTCTCGCTGCGATGCTACTTGGAGGGCGTCACGGACAAAATGGCGTTCCGTCAGGCTCTGGAGGCCTTTGCCAAGCAAAAGGCGATGGTCCAATCAATCGAGAGCCTCTACCTCACGCGGATCTTCGTAGCCTCCTCACATCGCAAGGGCGGAATCGGTGCTTTCCTGCTGTCGCACATGCAGCACCTGCAATCTGAAGGCGCCTTTTCTTCTTGCTCCCTGCACGTACGAAATGATAACCAAGGCGCGATCACGTTCTACCAAGCGCACGGATTCGACTGGATTGACGGCGGACCAGGTTCGGCCTACCGCGCGATGAGGAGGCACTGATATGGCCTACATCTTGGGTGCGGGCGGATTTGCTGCTGAATTGCACGCATGGATCCTGGCCGATGGTCTGAATGAAAGCATTGAAGGTTTCGTGACCGATCCGGCCTATGTCGAATGCAACGATGTCCACGAGCTTGGCCTGCCGGTCATGGCCTTCGCAGACGCCCCGCTGGGAAAGTCGTTCTACCTGGGAGTTAGCGATCCAGCCCTCAAGCGGAAGTTCGTGGCGTTGGCCTTGAGCCTTGATTGGAGCCCCTTGGCCTACCTGTCGCGACATGCGATCGTCTCGTCCCGGGCCAGGCTGGGTCGCGGTGTGGTTGTCTGCCCCTTCTCCACTATCTCGCCGCTGAGCGTGCTAGGTGATTACGCCACAGTCAATTGCCACAGCGGCGTTGGCCATCATGCGCAAATAGGGGCGTATTCGAGCCTGCTAGGCGCCAATAGCGTCAACGGTCATGCTGAACTCGGTTCGGATTGCCTGCTTGGATCCGGAGCCCAAATCCATCCGAAGCGACGGATAGGCACGGGAGCCACCCTGGGGATCGGAGCGGTGGTGGTCACCCACGTGCCGGCGGGGCGGACAGTTTTCGGTAATCCTGCCCGCAGCCTTTAGCCCGCAAACTGACCCTCAGCGACAGGCGCGGCCACCGTCAACAACCAAATCTATTCCTGTGATCCAGCGCGCTCTGCGCGTATCAGAGAGGAAGTCGACTGCATGAGCGACATCGCTAGGTAGTCCAGCGCCCAAGGGATAGGCCGCTAGGATCTGTTCGACGGCGCTCACAGGCAAGGCTGCCCGAACCTGCTCCGCCTTCTCGCTGTCGATCCAGCCGGGGGACACCGTATTGACGCGAATACCACGACCAGCAAATTCCACCGCCATGGCACGGGCGGCTCCCACCATCGCGGCCTTGGTCGCCGAATAGGCGACCAGCCCAGGCTCGGCGATCCGGTGGGCGATGCTCGCCACCAGCGTGATGGACCGTGGTTGTCTGTTGTCAGAGTACCTTGGCGAGATGAAGTGACGGCAGATGTCCAGCATCGCCTCCAGGTTCAGGGCCTGGTGCTGCGCCAGAGCCCCGTCAGACAAGGGAGATACCGGCTGCAGCCTATGGAAGCCAGCCGCATACACCAAGTGACGGAAGCCCGCGTTCAGGCAGTGCTGCGCCAGAAAGTCGGCCACTAGGACGCCCGACTGCAGATCATGAGGCAGGCGCGTGTAGCGCTCATGACCGCCATGGGTCAAAGGATGCCGGGAAACGCCCACGACCGTATCGCCACGCGCGAGCAGCAGTTCCACGATAGCGCGGCCAATCGCAGAACTGTCGCCTATCACAAGGCACTTTCCCGGCATCATGCTAGTTCCTGATAGGCCATGCAGGCTTTATCAGCCACGGGCTGTCACTTGGGCGGCCAAGGCCGCGACCGTCTGTGCGTCCCGCAACTCAGAACCCGACACCACGACCTTGAAATGATCCTCGAGGGCCGTGATCACAGTCAGTGCGGCCAGCGAATCCCAGGCAGGATGCTCAACGAAAACGAAGTCGTCGCCGATTTCGCTGGCGTCGATCTCGAGAGCCTCGGCAATGATTTCCTTGATATTCATCGTTTTCAAACCTCCATGACACCTTGACACACGCGGGTATCGATCTCCATATCCGCCAAGCCCCATTGCAGGCCCACGCCGAATCCGACCAGCAGACACCGCATATTCTTGCCTTCTTCCTCTGAAGCCAACAGCATGGGGATGGTGGCCGATGACGAATTGCCGTAGCGGCGGATCACCCGATCCGGCATGCGGGTGGCGTCAGCCGAGAATTTCTGCCGCAGCCTGTCGATGATGAATGCATTGGCCTGATGGAAATAAAGGCGCTCGTAGCGGTCCAAGGCCTGCGGCTCGCCGGCTACGTTCGCAAGGACAAAATCAGGCACCACGGTCTGGGTAAAGGCAAAGACGTCCCGGCCCTGCATGTGCAGGTGCTCCAGGCTGCGGAAATTGCCGTCCTCGTCGACCTGCATTTCTCGAGTTTCATCCGTAGCGGGCAGACGCAAGCCGCCAGCGCGGATAATCAACTTGTCGTAGTCAGCCCCTCGGGTCCTTAGCTGGATCAAGGTAGGCGCGTGCCCAGCCTGACGCGAGACGACCGTGAGAGTCACAGCGTCCCCGATCAGGGGATAGGAGTTGCGATCACGCCGAGACACCTTGGGGCTGAGGATATCCCCCGCCAACACCAGCACACACCGGGCCTCGGTGGCCTGCAAGAGCATACAGGCCTCATTGAGGGCCTTGACGTACCCGGTGCAACCATCTGTGATGTCAAGACAATACGCCGATTCATCCAGGCCCAATCGCCCGTGAATGACGCAGCTGGTGGGCGGGATAGGGTAGTCGGGCGTCTGCGTGACGACGATAACGGCGCCGACATCGGCGGGTACCACCTTGCCCTGGCTGGCAAGTCGCTCGAACATCAGGCAGGCATAGTCGGAAACGGTACGCTGCTGGTCCTCAATCCGATGCTCGCCGTACCCCATGAGCTTCTTGAGCTTGAGGCTGTTTGCCGGATCATGGCTGTAATTGGCGATTTCGTCGTCAAAGCGGGCGACGTTGCGGGGCACGGCCCCGACCACGCATGTGATAGCAACGTCGCGGTAGACAAACTTCACGTCACGTCCTTCCAGCGAGCAAGCGAGCGATCGCGCCCGCGCTAGTGAAATTATCCGCGCGGATCTGCTCACCAGGGATCCGCACGGAGAACTCGCCTTCTAGTTCGGATACCAACATGACGATATCGAACGAATCAAGCAGTCCATCCCCGATGAAGTCCGTCGAAGTGGCGTAGTCGAACTCAGGGTGAAGCCGGGCGAGGATGGCGAGAATGCGATCTTCATACATGCAGGGACTCCATGAATGTCCGCTCCACCTGCAGGCGGTCGGTCTTTCCGTTCGGCGTGGTGGGCAAGGCGTCCATCAGTGAGATGACGGCCGGAACCATATACCGGGGGACCTTGGTCGCCAAGAATTTCTTGAGGTCCACGGCGGTAACGTCGTGACCGGGCCTGGCCACTGCAATGCAGGCGATCTGGCTGCGTTCGCGCAGATAGCACACGCAGGCGTTGGCGACCGCGTCGTGCTGCAGGGTCGCAGCTTCAATCTCTCCAAGCTCGATCCGGTAGCCCATATGCTTGATCTGTGAGTCCTTGCGACCGACGAAGTAGATCAGGCCACTGGCATCCTGACGCACTAGGTCTCCTGTGCGATAGATCAGGTCGCGAAAATCACTGTGCAGGGGGTTCTGAACAAAGACCTGGGCGGATTTACCAGGATCCCCCCAGTAGCCAAGTGCCAGTGATGACCCGCGTACACACAATTCGCCCACCTCATCCGGATCGCAGGTCTTGTTGTCCTCGGACAAGATCAGTACATCAGTATTGCGGCAAGGACGCCCGATTGGCAGGGTGGAGGATTCGCAGGGCGTGCGGAAGGTGTAGGCGGTGCAGTCCACAGTGATCTCGGTGGGACCGTACAGGTTGGAGAAAAGCGCCTCCGGATAGGCCTTGACCCAGGCGTTGATCTGGGGCACAGGCATGGGTTCGCCAGCAAACAGAATCTTTCTGAGCGTAGGCACACGCTGCTGTTGAAGCAAGTTCGAGTTCGCCAGGCTGGTCAAGACAGAAGGAACCCAGAATACTGTCGTAACAGCATGGGCGCGCATAGCCTCTAGGATCTCGACGGGGAACATGTAAACCCTGTCCTCAGGAAGGTACAGACAGCCGCCCGCCGACCACGTTAAGTACAGGTCGAGCGTTGAGTTATCGAAATAGAGGGGAGCTTGGCTCATCATCACATCGGATGGCTCAGGATCGTATTCAGCCCTGGCCCACTCGATGTAATCGATGACGCTGCGGTGGCTAACCGTAACGCCCTTGGGAATGCCGGTCGAGCCGGAAGTGAAGATCACATAGAGTGGATCACTATCAATCGCCTCACGGGAGGGCGGTAGGCTGCAGGGAGGAGTACCGGCCAGATCCTCCAGGAACAGGCAGCGGTCACTGCCCAAGCCGTCGGGGAGCTTCAACCCAATGTCACGACGCGTGATGATGAGGCAATCACCGAGCTGCCCGCAGATCTTGGCTAGGCGCTCGGGCGGAACCTTGATATCAACCGGCACATAGACATGACCAGCCCATTGGGTGGCGAGGATAGCTGTGACCGCATCGGCGTCTTTAGGCAGCGCTAACACAACAGGCTTGCGCCGCTGCCCCGCAAGCTTGCCTATCACGCCTGCGGCCAGGGCGCGCGCGCGACCTTCCAGGGCCTCGTAGGTGAGCGGCATGCCTCGATCCAGGAGCGCCACGTTCTGTGGGTACTTCCTGGCCGACGCAAGGAAGTAGTCGATCGCGTGGATTTGGTAAGCCATAGATGATCCGTGGGATGAGACTGGGAGCGGTCAGGACATGCGGCCGCGGTCGCTGATCCGTTCGCGGGGACAGTCTGTGGCCTGCAGCAGGGGCATAGCGCGGTTCGTTAGGCTCTGTGGAGACTGGATCCGGCAAAGAATTGCCAGCGTGCAGCCTTACTGCGGATTCTGCAATCTTCGGGCCAAGGCACGTTCTTCGTAGAGTACCCATCGATAGCCAGTAAATGCTATAATCTAGAGCTTGGCGCTTTAGCTCAGTCGGTTAGAGCGATGGAATCATAATCCACAGGTCCGCGGTTCGAATCCGTGAAGCGCCACCAAACAAAAGCCCTTGGCAGTGATGCCAGGGGCTTTTTCTTTGCTTGTTAGTTTTATTGCACAGTCATGCGCAGTGTCAAAGCGCGGGCGGCGGTTCAGACGCTGCAGGATTTGGGCTAAAGCCTGAGGAAATGCAGCTGTGAAAACACCCCAGCTAGTCAGCCATCACGACCATGAAGTGCGGCATCAAGTTCAACGTCCAAGGCGTTGAAAACACTACATCTAGTGGCTTGCCACTGGCTTAGGCCCCAGATATAGTGCCCACAGCAGAAACGGAAAAGGGCTGTGCGCTAACACAGCCCTCTCCGCCCCAAACAGTTCGCTCGGGGAGTTTCAACAACAAAGTGTCGTCACAGCGCGATGTTGCCACGAAATCAGACTGTTGGGCGAACTTCATAGCGCTGGCTCTGCCAGAGAAAGTTCGTTCAATATGCTTTTGCGAAAACCTAACACTACCCGTAACGGCGGCTCCTTCAGCACGCTCACTTTGTTGTCTGTCTGGGGCAAAGCCAAGCCCGTTGTTGGGAAAGACCCAGCACAGGTCCGAATGGATGGCTGCGGGGCAATCATCCATTGGAACAAATACGGGGACACGACCCCGCAAGGCTTTGGATGGGAGGTCGATCACATTAAGCCTGTTTCCGCAGGCGGCACTGATGACCTCACCAACCTTCAGCCTCTCCAGTGGCAAAACAACCGAAGGAAGGGAGACGGCCCCCCGTTGGGTTGGACTTGCGCAGTCACAGCGTAACCAAATGGCGTGACAAGGAGCCAGTGGTAGCACTGGCTCCTTTTTATCGACCACCGCTAAAGCCGCCGTCAGTGTTACTACCCTGCGAGAATTTGGTCGCCCAACCCGCTAGCTGAAACTAAACTGCAGCGATGGACTTGGGTGACTTCGCAACGTGACGCAGGGGCAAGGACGTAAGCCCATCCTGTACGCCCTACCCACCTTCTACGCTCCCGCCACCATCACTTTCGTTTTTCACGACAGTCTTTTCACCCTAGCCCCCAAACCCTCTCCAGCCAAGTTGGCAGAACTGCCAGTAGTTGATCCGCCGCTGATCCACCTGCGTGACGGGGAGGTGGTTCTCTACAAAGTCTCCCGCAGCACCTATTGGCAAGCTCGTATTCGCTTGCTCACGCCCAAGTGGATTCGCTTCAGCACCCGCCAACGCAACCAGATCGACGCAGCCCGCGTTGCCTGCGAGCGCTATGACGAGGCCAGATACAGGGAGCGGCTGGGGCTAGCCCCCACGCTCAAGCGGTTTGAAGACATTGCTCGCGCATGCATTGAAGATCTGGAGCGAGAAATGGCAGCAGGCGCAGGCAAGCGTGTCTACACCGCATACATAGGAGTGATCGAGCGCTACTTCATCCCGTTCTTCGGGCAGATTTACCTGACCAACATCAGCACCAAAGACATGCTGGCGTTTGAAGCTTGGCGCAATCAGCAAATGGGGAGAATGCCTCGCGCTAGCACCTTATTGACGTTCTCCAGCGCACTCAATCGAATTCACCAGACTGCGGTGTCCCGCGGCTGGATCAGCGAGCGAGTACCCATACCAAAACTTCAAGGCAAGGGTGAGAAGGGGCAGGCTCGCCCCGCGTTCACGGAACGAGAAGTTGAACGCCTACGACAGCACTTACGGGATTGGCATTTGAATGTCACTGGCAAGACAGCAGAAATGCGAAGGCTGCTACGTGATCTTGTGGATGTGTTGTTGCTCACTGGCATGCGACAAGGCACGGAGAGTATGAATCTGCAATGGCGTCACATCGCCTGGCACGAAGACAAGGGAGTGCGCTATCTGCGAATTTGGGTCTCAGGTAAGACAGGACCGCGCTGGCTGATCGCCAAGCATGAGTGTGCTGAGGCACTGGAGCGACTACATCAAACACAGCCCCCACTAGCAGGCATGTCATTCGAAGCGTTGATCGCCGCCAAACTGGAACGCAAGGTCTTCGCATTTGAAGATGGCTCGCAGCCCTACGAATTCACCCATGTTTTCCGCAGGCTGCTGGCGGAACTGGGTATTAGCAAAAACGAAGGGGGTCTGGCACGAAGTCTTTACAGCCTGCGCCACAGCTACGCCACACGGGAGTTGCTGGGTGGCATGGACATCCACACGCTGGCCAAGCAGATGGGCACCAGCGTGGTCATGCTGGAGCGCCACTACAGCAAGTTGACGGCGACTTTGGCGGCGGATAGATTGGCGTGAAGTGAAGCTTTAACTTGTACCCCGATTTTGCGGCACTATGGGATCGTCGCTAAGTCGGCAATAATCCACCGTATTCGATTTGGATAGAGAAATGTGCGAAATCGGGAGCCCCAAGTTATGATGGGGTATTTATTGGAACGAATATTCTGGCCTTTATTGGACTACATAGAGCGCAATTCTTCTGACCACTCGAAAGCTCGTTCGGCGGCACTTGATCGCTTCAGCACAAAATATTGGGAAGTCAGCGTTGGCGGCTTTTTAGGGGGGCTCTATTATGTGCAGTACGTGCGAGAAAAGGTGCCCATCTGCATAATGTGGGAGAAAAGAAGAGACGCCTTAAATCACTACAAAAATTATTTACAAAGGGCAGACATCTCAGAGGCTTACTGCGGGAGACTGTCAAATATTGTTGGCCATTGTGATTTAGAATATCTTTACAAGCAAAGGCTCAGTGAGCAGGACTACA
>JACCDX010940118.1_pt1 | contig 10494 bp, 8 predicted proteins | sample 7449681 | NCBI WGS metagenome assembly JACCDX01 (sample SAMN15323450, study PRJNA562643) | freshwater metagenome | isolation source: river surface water | place: USA:Blue River Watershed | collected 2017-08-18
AACTGCTGCGCTTCGTAGGCCCAAGGCACTGCTACGCCGGATGCGAGAATCTGGGCCTTGGTGCCACCGTGCTCGTTGCGGCTTAGGTTGTAGATTCCGCGAATGATTCCGTCAACATCCACGTTCTCAGGTTCAGCTGGCTGAACGTAAGGCTCGTTGTAAACGGTCACGTAGTAAATCACGTTCGGGTCTGGGTGGTTTCCGCCATACATACGCTCAATACCCGAGCGCATGATGTGACCGATTTCATAACCGTAGGCTGGGTCGTAGCTGATTACGGCGGCGTTGGTCTGAGCAATCACAGGGGAGTGGCCGTCGGCGTGCTGAAGACCTTCACCGGTTAGCGTGGTGCGACCAGCAGTGGCTCCGATGAGGAATCCTCGAGCCATTTGGTCTGCTGCTGCCCAGATTGAGTCTGCGGTGCGCTGGAATCCGAACATCGAATAGAACACGTAGATCGGAATCAGTGGCTGACCCTGGGTGGCATAAGAGGTGCCGATAGCTGTGAACGCAGCAACCGAACCAGCTTCGTTGATACCGGTGTGCAGAATCTGGCCAGCTGGCGACTCTTTATAAGAGAGCAGTAGGTCGCGGTCTACCGATAGGTAGTGCTGACCGTTCGGGTTATAGATTTTCGCGGTCGGGAAGAAAGCGTCCATACCGAAGGTGCGTGCTTCATCTGGGATGATCGGCACGAGGCGCTGGCCGAAATCAGGTGCGCGCAGCAAGTCTTTGAGAAGACGAACGAACGCCATGGTGGTGGCAACCTCTTGGGTTCCTGAACCGCCCTTGGCTACGTCATAAACCTTTGCCTCAGGAAGGGTGAAGTCGGCATACTTCGAACGGCGCTCAGGCAGGTATCCGCCTAGTTCGCGGCGACGCTCGTGCATGTACTGAATCTCTGGCGCATCGTGGCCTGGGTGGTAGTACGGCGGCTGGTACGGGTTCTCTTCGAGCACAGCATCCGAGATTGGCACGCGCATCTCGTCGCGGAATGCTTTTAGGTTCTCGAGCGTCAGCTTCTTCATCTGGTGGGTTGCGTTGCGACCCTCGAAGCTCTTGCCAAGACCGTAGCCCTTGATCGTCTTCGCCAAAATGACAGTCGGCTGACCCTTGTGCTCCATTGCTGCTTTGTAGGCCGCATAAACCTTGCGGTAGTCGTGTCCACCGCGCTTGAGTGCCCAGATTTGGTCGTCGGTCATGTCGGCCACGAGTGCAGCGGTGCGAGGGTCACGGCCGAAGAAGTTTTCGCGAACGAACGCGCCGTCTTCGGTCTTGTAGGTCTGGAAGTCTCCGTCAGGGGTGTTGTTCATGAGGTCGATTAGAGCGCCGTCTACGTCGCGCGCTAGCAGGTCGTCCCATTCGCGGCCCCAAATGACTTTGATTACGTTCCAGCCGGCACCTCTGAAGAAGGCTTCGAGCTCTTGAACGATCTTGCCGTTTCCGCGAACCGGACCATCAAGACGCTGCAGGTTGCAGTTGACCACGAAGGTCAAGTTGTCTAGGCCGTCATTGGCAGCGAGCTGAAGAGCACCGCGTGACTCGACTTCGTCAAGCTCGCCGTCGCCCAAGAATGCCCAGACGTGCTGCTGGGATGCATCTTTGAAACCGCGCTCGGTTAGGTAGCGGTTTGCCTGGGCCTGGTAGATCGCGTTAATTGGGCCGATACCCATCGACACGGTAGGGAACTGCCAGAAATCTGGCATCAGACGTGGGTGCGGGTACGAGCTCAAGCCGCCGCCCGCGTGCGAGCGCTCTTGGCGGAATCCGTTTAGCTGGTCTTCTGAAAGGCGACCCTCGAGGAATGCTCGGGCGTATGGGCCAGGGGAGGCGTGACCCTGAATGAAAATCTGGTCGCCACCAGAAGCGTGGTCTTGGCCTTTGAAGAAGTGGTTGAATCCAACTTCATAGAGTGAAGCCGATGAAGCAAAAGTTGAGATGTGACCGCCAACACCAACGCCTGGGCGCTGTGCTCGGTGCACAAGCATGGCCGCGTTCCAGCGCATCCAAGCACGGTAGGTGCGCTCGATCTGTTCGTCACCCGGAAACTCTGGCTCTGCCTCGGTAGGGATGGTGTTGATGTAGTCGGTGTTAGGTGAGGTTGGAACACCAAGCTGCAACTGCTGAGCGCGAGCCATGAGGCGCTGCATGATTTCGCGGGCACGTTCACGACCTTGAACCTTGGTGAGCGCGTCAAGCGACTCTAACCATTCAGCAGTTTCTTGTGGATCTTGATCCGGCTTGTTGAGCTGGTATGGATCGTTGTTGTTCAGCGACACCGACATCCTCTTTCGTGGGGGATGGAAACAAAGCAATGAGGACATGGGTTTTGTCCTCGGTCAAGTTTATTCGTGTTCGGGAAGATTATTCGCTCGGGATACATTTGAGATTAAGAAATCGAAAGGGTTTATTTATGAGCACGCTAATCGGCGACCACGCACCAGACTTTTCACTTGCCAACCAATTCGGCGAAACAGTGACGCTGAGTGACTTCAGAGGCAAGAAAAATGTTGTCGTGGTGTTCTACCCGCTTTCTTTCTCTGGTATTTGCACCGGCGAGCTTTGTGAGCTTCGCGACAACTTCGCCTCGTTTGCATCGGCCGACGTCGAACTGCTGGCAATCAGCGTTGACAGCAAGTACGTTCAGAAAGCTTTTGCCGAGCAAGAGGGCTACAAGTTCAGCGTGCTAGCCGACTTCTGGCCACACGGTGGCGTTGCCAAAGACTATGAGGTTTTCCTTGACGAGCACGGTTTCGCAACCCGCGCAACTTTCGTGATTGACAAGCAGGGCATCCTAGTTTCGAAGTTTGTCACCGCGCCGGGTCAGGCTCGCTCACTCGACGAGTACAACAAGGCTCTGGCTTCGCTTTCGGCCTAGAGTTCTCTCGATTCGCCAACCGCAGTAACTTGCGGTATGGTTTTAGACGTTGATGTGCTTGCACATTCAACGGGCCTTTAGCTCAGTTGGTAGAGCGCCACGCTTACACCGTGGATGTCATCGGTTCGAGCCCGGTAGGGCCCACAATCTCGAACAAGTCGCAAGACGCGACCTGTGATGGTCGTGGGTAGGATTTCCCATATGGATGATTCCGAACTTGTCCCACCCTCTCGCCTGTCAATGACAGATGAAGAGCTTGAAGCGGCAGTTGAACAAGCCAAATCCAGCCCAGACGGACTAATCGCGGCAATCGTTTTACTCGAGCAGCAAGCTCAACTTCGCGCGCAAGACGACGCAAACTTCGCTGCATTTGCTGCTAGAAATCAACCTCAAAATCAACCGGATGCTGCGCCGCAGCCAGCGGCAGAAGAACCCGAATTCGAGCCGGTCTTTGAACCAGCACCCGCAAGCCAGTCAACTTCTGAATTCGACGCGATTCTGGGGTCAGCCATCGAAGATGCCGGTGATGAGGTTTTCTCAGATACAGACTTTTCTGTCACGGGCACACTTCAGCAAATTGTTGAGCGCGTGAATGAAGATTTTTCGCAACCTCAAGAAGAGCTAGCGCCTGAGCTCGATGAACAAGAAATCACGGCTGCTATTTCAGCTAGTCCGGCTCCGATTTCGGCATTTGCAGTGGCAGATCAAGACCGTTCGGGTCGCACCGCTGACTTAGCGCAAGGTAGTGAAGCTCTAGCTGCTGCACAAAAGACTAAGACGCCTCTTCACCTGGGTTCATTTTTCGACTCGATGCTCCCTTCAGCCACTGCTGCAACTACTGCCATCTTCGTGACAATGCTCGCTCGGACTGAATCGCCTGTAACGTCGTCGCGCTTCTACGGCTTGCTGCTTGGCATGATCTTGGCCACTGTTTTCGGTCTTCTAACCTCGAAGGCAAATCAGCTTGCCGGCGAGCACCTCAATCTCGTGTCGCGCTCGACGTTCGGGGTTTGGGGAGCGGCCCTGCCTGCAACCGGCGTTTTGGTCTTCAAACTCGTTGCTTTAGCAGCGCTAGTTCTCGCTCTCGCATCACCATTATGGCGCGCTTTCAATCTTTATTCGCCTCTAGAAGCAGGAGCCCTAAGGCCTGCACTCTGGCCCGAGCTCGCGGTGGTTGCTATCGCTCTCGCGTTCGCGGTTTTGCTGGCTCGATTCAGCTGGCTAGGGCGGTGGGTTTTTGGAGTTTCGACCCTTGGTTTTTTTGTCGTGGCGATTGCCAATTTCAAAGCCAGCACTTTCGCCGCATCTTTCTACATGTTTGACATGGTTTCAACCGCGGTTCAGACAGCCCTCATTTACCTTTTGGTTCAGCTTGCCTTTGGTTTTGTTCGCCCGCTGAAACCTAGAGGCACCAATCTGCGAGCTGCAGATTACGTGGCTGCGAATGTATTCATTCCATCGCTTTTTGCGGCAGTTTTCTTCGCCAGCACCTCTGTTTCGCAACAGTGGTTTCCCGTGTCAGCCCTCATTACTCTTCTAAGCGCCATCGCCGCCTTTGCCTTGATGGTGAGATCAACCGCCGAAACAGCTGAACTGCTGTTCGTGAAGCCAGTTTGGGCACGGTTGACAATGGTGGTGTTGCTCGTCGCCGTGGCCACCTATTTGGTTGGCCAGTATCTTGTCTCGGTTCCGCTTCTACTTCTAGTGGTCGCAGTTCCTGCCTCTGCAGCAGTTTTTGCAACCTTGGCAGACCAGGTCGCACGCCGAGCCAAGGTGCACGAAGTATCTCTAGTGCGCGGTTATGGCTTCTATGGCCGTGTGTCTGCCATCAACATCGTCGGCTTCGTTCTGAGCACACTTGTCGGTCTCGCTCTGTGCCCAGGATTCACCTGGTCTGCGCAGACCGAAGCATTCGCATTCATGGGTGCGATGACAGCGCCAGTCGCCTCTGGTTTGGTGGCTTTCCTCTATACCGTCACGGTTTCTCGCATTCGGGTAGAACGCCAAGAATCAGAAGTTATGAAGGTTGAACGCCGCAAGAACGAACTTGCGGGCATCGATGAGATTGTTGACCTACCTTGATTCGACTGAACGAAATAGCACTCACCTTCGAGACGCTCTGGCCTGCCGCCGGCGCCGAGCCATGGGACGCACCCGGTTTTGTATCAACCCACGCGGATGCACTCACAGGGATTCTGCTAACTGTCGACGTAACCGGAGCGGTGTTGGCCGAGGCACGTGCCAAAGGTTGCAACTTGGTTGTAGCGCACCACCCGTTTTTGCTAAAGGGAACCCAAGAGGTCAATCACGACTCACTAAAGGGTTCTGTGCTCTCGTTTGCGGTTAAGAATTCAATCGCCGTTTTTTCGGCTCACACCAACGCTGACATCGTTGAAAATGGCGTGAGCGATGTGATCGCCAAGAAACTCGGGTTGACCGACCTCGCGCCGCTGGTATCAACCGCCGACTCTGTTGGTCATGGTCGTATCGGCCGTTTGGCCCAGCCGATGCAGCTGCAAAGGTTCGCAGCGTTGGTAGCAGAAGTGCTGCCGTTTTCGGCTAGGGGTGTGGCTGTTGCTGGCGACCCAGAGCAAGAGGTCTCAACGGTCGCCTTGTGTGGCGGCGCTGGCGATTCTTTCATCGATGCAGCGTTGGCGTCGGCGGCAGATGTCTATGTCACCTCAGATCTTCGCCACCATCCGACGCTCGACGCAACTTTGACTCCGCGCCAGAAACCTCTTGCGCTCGTCGACGTTTCGCACTGGGCAGCTGAGTCGCTTTGGCTGGAATCCGCTGCAAGTTCAATCCAGAACGCACACGAAGGTGTGCCAGTTTTTGTTTCCGAGGTAGTAACCGACCCTTGGGTTTTTTCAATCAACCGAGGAGAGCGATGAAGGTTCCACACGCACATCAAGAAGTAATGTTGCAGGTTGCAGGGCTCGATCTCGAACTCGAAGCACTCTCATCTCGTCTGGCAGAGTTGCGAACCGGCGCGCACCTCGACGCGCTGCGCACCAACCTATTTGCTGCGAGTTCTCGCATGCTCGAACAGCAAACTCAACTCGAGAATCTTCAACAAGAGCTTCGCAAGCTAGAAGCCGACATCGAGTTAGTCGACAAGCGCATCGACCTTGACAAGCAAAGGCTTAGTTCAACCAGTTCGTCAAAAGATGCAGAAGGCATCACAAGCGAACTCCGTTCATTGGCGACTCGCAAATCGAACCTAGAAGACCAAGAACTCGAAATCATGGAGCAGGTTGAACAGGTTTCGGCTCTGGTAGCAACTGAGAGTGCATCGCGCACGAGCCTTTCTGTTGAGCTCACCGAGGCAGAGGCCGCACTAGCGGGAGACATCGCCAAACTTGCTTCGAAAATTTCAATCGTAGAGACCGAGCGTGCAGCCAAGTTCGCCATTCTCTCTGAAGAAGCCGCAAACCTATTCACTAAAAAAGCGGGCAGGGGCATCCCAGCTGCTGCACTCAAGGGGCGCGACTGCGACGCTTGTCGCATCGGTCTCACCTCAAGTGCATACGAAGATGTGGTTGCTACCCCGGCCGACGAGCTCGCGACGTGTCCAAACTGTCAGGCGATTTTGGTTCGATGAGCAAGCCCGAAGCTCTAATCATTGAGGCCGACGGAGGCTCGCGAGGTAACCCGGGTCCATCTGGTTCCGGGGCTATTGTCGTTGATGCCGCAACCGGATTAGTCATTCGAGAAATTTCTGAGTTCATCGGAATCGCTACCAATAACGTCGCCGAGTACCGCGCGCTCAAAGCAGCACTCGAAGAAGTTCACCGCATCAACCCGCTGGCAAACGTTCGGGTTCGCATGGACAGCAAGCTCGTTATCGAACAGATGTCTGGAAACTGGAAGATCAAGCACCCAGATATGCGGGCGCTCGCAATCGAAGTGCAGCAACTCACGGCTGGTCTGAACATTAGTTACGAGTGGATTCCCCGCGAAGAGAATTCAAGGGCTGATGCACTTGCGAACAAAGCCATGGATGAAACAGGAAACGCCATCGTCGACACCACAGTGTCGCCAGCTCCCGCGATGGTTGCCGAGTTCAACGGTGAGCTTCCTAGTTCAGTTCGCGCACCTGGTCACGTCACTGAGCCGCTGACCACATTGGTGTTGGTTCGCCACGGTAGAACTCACCTAACCGAAACCAAGCGAATTTCTGGCAGCGGGGGAGAGAATCCTGGGCTTAGCGACTTAGGTCGCCAGGATGCTCACCACGTGTCTCTCGAGCTAGCAAAGTTGGGCACCTCAGGTCCATACGCCCACATCGAACCGATTTCGGCAATCGTCTCGAGTCCGATACAACGCGCGGTAGATACCGCCAACATCTTGTCGAATGCAGTTCACCGGGCCGTAACGCTCGAGCCGAGCATCCAAGAAATATCTTTCGGCGAGTGGGACGGGCACACAAACGAAGAGGTGGCCGAGAATTGGCCAGAACTTTTCGAGCAGTGGCGTGGTTCTTACACAGTCTCACCGCCAAACGGTGAAAGCCTCGAGGCTTTTGACTCGCGAGTTCTTGCCGGCCTAGACAACATTCTGAGTGAATTCTCGGGTCGAACGGTCGCGGTCGTAGCTCACGTGATGCCGATTCGCGGCATTATTCGGGCTGCAATCGCAGGCGGAATCGAGTCTTACTGGAACCAGCAGGTTGCCCCGTGTTCCATCACGATTCTGCGACTCTGGGGTAGGCAAGCTACCGAAGTGGTAACCATCAATGCCACGCACCACCTCGCCTAATCGATTAGCGAACCTGTTGCACAAGATGCGGCTACTGTATCGTTTCTAGTGGATGGGTTGGCCAGACGATCGCGGCAGCAATGTCGAGGAACGTCCGGGCTCCAAAGAGCATGATGGTGGGTAACACCCACTCGGGGTAACCCGCGAGAAAGTGCAACAGAAAGCAGACCGCCACGAAAGTGGTAAGGGTGAAACGGTGGTGTAAGAGACCACCAGCGGTTCGGGTAACCGAGCCGGCTAGGTAAACCTCGTCAGGAGCAAGACCAAATATGTTGGAGCATAGAGCGGCTCGCTTTTTCCAACGGGTAGGTTGCTAGAAGTTGTCGGTAACGGCAACTCCAGATAGATGATCGTCACCTCGCAAGAGGTACAAAACCCGGCGTATCGGCCGGCCCATCCACTCTTTAGTCGTCGCGGTTCTTATAGGCCAATGCGGCAGCGCCGATGATTCCCGCACTGTTTCGAGTAGTTGCCGGAATGATTTCGGTCTTCAGATTGAGCAATGGCAAGAAGTTTTCATGTTCTTTGCTCACACCGCCTCCGACAATGAACAAATCTGGAACCAGTAGAGCCTCGAGTCTCGAGTAATACTTCTGCAAGCGTTCGGCCCACTGTTCCCAGCTCAGGTTCTCACGCTCTTTCGCAGCGAAAGATGCCTTGGTCTCCCAGTCGACACCCTCGATTTCAATGTGGCCGAGTTCTGAGTTTGGAACCAATTCACGATTGTTCAGAATTGCGGTACCGATTCCGGTGCCAAGTGTGGTCAAGATGATCAAGCCCTTGCGTTTTCTGGCAGCACCAAACTTAACCTCAGCCACACCTGCTGCATCGGCGTCGTTAATCACGTGTACGTGGCGCCCTAGGCGTTTCTCAAAGAGCGAATCCGCATCAAGTCCGATCCACTGGTCTGAGATGTTTGCTGCCGACATCGTGTATCCGTGCTGAACTACTGCGGGAAAGCAGATGCCGACTTCAAGCGTGGATGAGCCACCGAGGTCTTTGATGACTCGAGCAACGACGTCTGCGATGTCCTGGGGTGTGCCACCCTCCGGAGTACCGTATCGAACTCGATCAGACGCGAGACGCCCTTCTTTAAGGTCTACGATCGCACCTTTGATTCCCGTGCCACCGATGTCGATGCCAATTGCCTTCTTACCCACGTTCACTCCTAAGCCAGGGTCAAAATGTCGTAGCCATCTTCTGTGACGACCAGAGTGTGTTCAAACTGTGCGGTGATGCTCTTATCGCGGGTGGTGACGGTCCAACCGTCATCCCACATGTTCCATTGATAGCCGCCGAGCGTGAGCATCGGCTCAATTGTGAAGACCATTCCAACTTGCATTTCGTCACGGTAGCGGTCGGTGTCATAGTGCGGAATGATCAGCCCTGAGTGAAATGCTTCTCCGATGCCGTGCCCCGTGAAGTCACGAATGACACCGTAGTTGAAGCGTTTAGCGTAGGACTCGATTGCACGACCAATCACGTTGACTTCGCGGCCAGGCTTGACGGCCATGAGCCCTCGGTTAAGCGCCTCGCGCGTTCTTTCGATGAGATCAGAAACCTCTTGGCTCACCTGGCCAACGGCAAAAGTCTGGTTACTATCTCCGTGAAATCCATCAAGGTATGCCGTGACATCCACATTGACGATATCGCCGTCTTCAAGCACCGTGTCATCGGGGATGCCGTGACAAATGACCTCGTTTACCGACGTGCAGCAGGACTTTGGATAGTTTCGGTAGCCGAGCGTGCTCGGATACGCCCCGTGATCTAGAACATATTCGTGCACAAGCTTGTCTAGTTGGTCTGTGGTGACGCCAGGTTTTGCGTTTGCGCCAGCAAGTTCGATAGCACCAGCGGCGATTTTGCCCGCTGCCCTAATCTTTTCGATGTCTTCGGGCTGCCAAACATCCGAGCCTGTGTATTTGGCTGGAGCCGGTTTCCAAATGTATTCGGGAGCCTTGAGGCTGCTAGGTACTGCCATTCGCCCAGATAGTTTTCCGGCGGTCAAGTGACCGTTCGCGTCTTTTGGCATGTGGCAAGTTTACCCACGCCAACGCTTAGGCTCTTGTTATGCCTCGCCAACAAAAGCCAAGTGATTCTGATTCAACCGAGTACTGGTGGTACAACATCCGTACTCGCCGAGTTGAGTTCGGTTTGCAGTCGAAGTCGCTAGACCGGGTTGGGCCATTCGACACCGAAGAGCAAGCTAAAAACGCCCCTCAGCTCATTGCCGAGCGTGCCGCAAAGTGGGAAAAATCAGAGCGCGAAGAGAACTAAAAACCTTCGTCTTTGTTCGGAAAGTCGCCACTGGCAACATCGCTTCGGTAGTCACGTGCTGCTTTCAATAGGTCGCCACGAAGATCGGCGTACTTGCGCACAAACTTGCGAGCTGGTCCCGAGTGCATACCCGCAAAGTCTGTCCACACCAGAATTTGCCCATCGGTTGAGTTACCCGCTCCGATTCCGATCGTGGCGATCGATAGTTCTTTAGTGACCTCATCGGCTAGTTCGGCTGGAACCAGCTCTAGAACAACCGCAAAGGCTCCAGCTGCCTCAACCGCGCGTGCATCCTCGAGCAGGGTTTCCGCTCCATCGCCGCGACCCTGAACCTTGAATCCTCCAAGTGAGTGAACACTCTGGGGAGTGAAGCCGATGTGACCCATAACCGGTATGCCGGCGGTCACGATTGTCTTGATCGCTTCAGCGCTGCGCACACCACCCTCGAGCTTGACGGCTTGGGCGCCGGTAGCTTTCATTACGCGGATGGCCGTGGCCAGTGCATCCGCTGGTGACGTCTCATACGACCCGAACGGCAGATCGACGACAACGAGCGCTCTCTTGGCAGCAGAAGCCAC
>JACCDX011280526.1_pt1 | contig 10494 bp, 9 predicted proteins | sample 7449681 | NCBI WGS metagenome assembly JACCDX01 (sample SAMN15323450, study PRJNA562643) | freshwater metagenome | isolation source: river surface water | place: USA:Blue River Watershed | collected 2017-08-18
CGCGGGCTGGCGCTGCAGGCCATGCTGTTCCAGGAGACGTCCATCCCGCTGATCAGCGCCAGCATCCAGCGTCTGGTGCGTGATCTGGCCGGCCAGCATGGCATCTCCATCACCTCCACCAAGCTGGCCGAGGCGATGGAAACCGACGGCTGGCTGCTGGTGGAGCAGGAGCTGTCGCTGCTCACCGACAACCAGCAGAACCTGTTGCAGCTGCTGCGCTCCCTCGACACCGCCACCCCGTGGCTCGGCGTCAGCAGCTTCAGCATCCGCCGCAATCGCAATCAGTATGCCGGCACCCTCACCGTGGTGGGGTTCAGCCAGACCGAGAGCCCGCGCGCCGGGTCGGCGGAGTGATGCCCATGCCTTCCTTGACGCTTCCCCTGTTCAGTCAGCTGCTCGAACCCGAAGGCATCGCGCCTGCTCAGGACTATGCCAGCTCGGGCCTGCTGGTCTGCAATGCCTTGCCCGACATCGAGCTGCGCGCACGCATCCGCTTCATCGTCGGTGCCGGTGTGCGCTTCCGCCGGGGGCAGGGCGACGAGGTGTCGCGGCTGATGAAGCACTGGCGGGCGGAACTCTCGCCGCAGATCGACCAGGGCGCGGAAGTGTTCGTGTCCGGCTTCGAGGACGACGAAGACCTCAAGGACATGGCCTCCGAGGCGCCGATCATCCGCCTCGTGAATCACCTGTTCGCGCGCGCACTGGACTTGAACGCCAGCGACATCCACTTCGAGCCCAACGAAGACCATCTGGATGTGCGCTGCCGCGTGGACGGCATCATGACCCGCATCGAGCGCCTGCCCATCAAGATCCACACCGCCGTGGCCTCGCGCCTGAAGCTGATGGCCAGACTCGACATCGGCGAGAAGCGCCTGCCGCAGGATGGGCGCATCGATTCGCGCATCGGCAACAAGCAGCTGGACATGCGCGTGTCCACCCTGCCCGGCGTGCATGGCGAATCCGTGGTGCTGCGTATCCTCGACCGCAGCGACACCGCCGTGAGCCTGCAGCAGCTGGGCATGCCCGAGGCCATTCTCGGCACCTATCAGCAGCTGATCACCCAGCCCCACGGCATGATCCTCATCACCGGCCCCACGGGCAGCGGCAAGACCACCACGCTCTATGCCACCCTCGAGAAGATCAACAGCGAAAAGCAGAAGATCATCACCGTGGAAGATCCGGTGGAATATCAGCTCGAGGGCATCACCCAGATCCAGGCCAATGCGAGCATCGGCCTGAGTTTCGCCGCCGGCCTGCGCTCCATCGTGCGGCAGGACCCGGACGTGCTGATGGTGGGCGAGATCCGCGATCACGAGACTGCCGAGATCGCCATCGAGTCCGCCCTCACCGGCCACCTGGTGTTCTCCACCCTGCACACCAATGACGCCGCCGGTGCCGTGACGCGCCTGCAGGACATGGGGGTGGAAGGCTATCTCATCAGCTCCAGTCTGCTGGCGATCCAGGCTCAGCGCCTGGTGCGCCGCGTGTGCACCGACTGCAAGGTGGCCCAGCCCATCAGCCAGGACGAGGCCAACGTGTTGCAGATCAAGGCCGAGGATTACCCGATCCTGCATCGCGGCACCGGCTGCGAGCGTTGCGGCGGCACCGGCTACCGTGGCCGCATCGGCCTGTACGAGCTGCTGGTGATGTCCGACGCCATCCGCCACCACATCGCCAACGGCGCCGATGCCAATGTCATCCGCGAGCAGGCCATCCTCGAGGGCATGAAGACCCTGCGCCAGGATGCCCTGGAGAAACTGGCCGCCGGGCTGACCACGCCCGAGGAAGTCGTGAGGGTCACGCGCGCGCTATGAGTGCCGGCTACTTCCGCTATCAAGCCTACGATGCCCAGGGCAATGTGCAGTCCGGGCAGATCAATGCCGAGTCGGAACGCGAGGCGCTGAAGATTCTCCAGGGCAAGAAACTGATTCCGGTGAAGATCACCCCGTCGGAACAGGACGATGGCACGCCGAGTCGTGGCCGCCGGGTCAAGAACGCCCACCTGCTGGATTTCACCACGGGCCTGTGCACCCTGGTCGAGGCTCGCGTGCCGCTGGACAAGGCCCTGCGCCTGCTCGAGGGCATCACGGAGACCAGCGCCATGCGCCAGCTGGTGATGCAGCTGCGGCGCGACGTGAAGGAAGGCCGCAGCCTGGCCGAGGCCATGGAGGCGCGGCCGGATGTGTTCTCGCGCATGTACATCAACATCGTGCGTGCCGGCGAAGAAGGCGGCATCCTGCACCAGCTGCTGCCGGATCTGGTGGATTTCCTGGAGACCAGCGGGCGCAATCGCTCGGCCATCGTGTCGGCCATGATCTACCCGATCGTGCTGCTGGTGACCGGCGTGATCTCCGTGTTCCTGCTGCTGGTGTTCGTGGTGCCGCAGTTCGCCATCATGTTCGAGGATGCGGGCACGGAAATTCCCGCCTCGGCGGCCTTCCTGCTGGCGCTGAGCGACGGCCTGGCGCGCTATGGCTATCTCTTCATCCTGGCCGTGCTCGGTATCGGCTTCTGGTGGAAATGGCTGGACCGGGACCCGCAGCGCAGGTTGCAGAAGCACGCTTTCCTGCTGAATGTGCCGATGCTGGGTTCCCTGCTGCTGTACAAGGACTGCGCCGTGTTCGCCCGCACCCTCGGCGCACTGCTGGAGGCTGGCATCCCGCTGATTCGCGCCCTGCGCGTGGCCCGGGAAGTGGTGGGCAATGCCGAGCTGACGCGGCACCTGCGCCAGGTGGAAGACGATGTGCGCGGCGGCGCCGGTCTGGGGCTGTCCCTCGAAAAGACCAACCGCTTTCCCACCCTGCTGCATCAGCTGATCACCGTGGGCGAGGAGTCGGGGCGCACCGGCAGCATCCTGCTGAAGACGGCCGCCACCTTCGACATGTATGTGAAGAACCAGATGTCCAGTCTGGTGGCTGCGCTGCAGCCGGCCCTGATCCTGTTCCTCGGCATCGCCGTGGGGGGCATCACGATTACCATGCTTTCCGCAGTGTTCAGCATGAACGCTGTGGAGTTTTGAAACGCAGTTCGGGAGTTCTATGGTGAACACGACAAGACAACTGGCCCTGCTGGGCCTCGCGCTGGGGCTGTCTTCCTGTGCGGCGCTGACGAGTGGTGGCGGTGACACCGCCGCCGCGGCTGCCGGCAGCACGCGCAGTGCTCAGGCAGGCAACGCACCCGCAGCGGCGGTCAGCACGCCCGCGAGTGGCGGAGAGTCGGCGCGGGCGCAGGAGCAACAGCGTCTGATCGACGAGATCAACCGGGTCGGCGCCGCCTCCTCGGTGCCGGGCTATGCCGATCAGGCGCCCACCCCGGTGAATCCGCCGTCCGACAATTTCGTGGAGCTGAACTACGAGCAGGCTGATCTGCGGGTGGTGCTGGAAGAGCTGGCGGATGCGCTGGACATCACGCTGATCATCGACCCGACCATCGCGGATCGCGTCAGCGTGCGCACCTCGGCCAACCGCCCGCTCACGCAGGAAGACATCTGGCCCCTCATCCGCTTGCTGACCCGCCAGGCCGGCGTCAGCATCGAGCGCAACGGCGCCGTCTACACCGCGCGCAAGCAGGTCGGCAATGTGCCCGAGCAGATCAGCACGCCGGCCGACGCTGCCTCGCTCAGCGGCAGCATGATCATGCAGATCACGCCGCTCACCTATGTCAGTGTCGAGTCCGCGCTGGAAATCCTCACGCCGCTGGTGGAACCGGACGGTCGCGTGGTGCGCATCTCCAACAACAACACCCTGGCGATCTCGGCCAGCGCTTCCCAGCTGCAGCGCATCAACGAGCTGCTGGAAGTCGTCGACGCGGACCCGTTCCAGAATCAAGGCCTGCATCTGTATCAGCTCAGCTATGCCAATGCCGCCGAGGTGGCCACGGAGCTGTCGGAGATCCTGACCTTGATCGAAGGCGCCTCGCCCGCCTATCAGGTGAAGGGGCTGGAGCGCATCAACGCCATCCTCGTCACGGCGCCGGCCAATCGCGGCTTCGAGGAGATCAGCCGCTGGGTGCGCATTCTGGATGCCGATCGCGAGGAGCAGGCTGAACAACTGTTCCACTACCGAGTGAAGAATCTGACCGCCGTCGATCTCGCCACCACCTTGACCGATGTGTTCGCCCTGAACCAGGAAGAGGAAGAAGACGCACCACAGCAGCCACGTGACGAGGTGGAAACCATCGACATCGTGACGCCCGACGGCGACACCGTCACACGCACCATGCCCCTGTTCGGCGCTGCCGCAACAGGCGGCGACGTCGCTGTCTCGGCGGATCTGCGCGTGACCATCGTCGCCGACGAGGCCACCAACAGCCTGCTGATCCGCGCCAACCCGCGCGACTACCGTCAGCTCCTGGCCACCATCAACCAGCTCGACGCCGTGCCGCTGCAGGTGATGATCAATGCCGTCATCGCCCAGATCACCCTGACCGACGAGACGCGTTTCGGCGTGGACTGGTCGCGCGTGGCCGACAATGTGTCGATCGATGCGCTCTCCACCCAGACCAGCACCGGGTTCCTGCCCAACGGCGGACTCGACGGCCTGCTGTTCACCAAGTCCTTCCTCGATGGCGCGGCCCGAGTCGAAGCCACCCTGGAGGCGATCGCGTCCGACAACGACGTGCGCCTGCTCGCACGTCCGTCCCTGACGGTAGTGAACAACATGGAAGGGGAGATCCAGATCGGTGCCGAAGTGCCCGTGCAGTCGGGCACCCAGACCACCGGCATCGGTGACAACATCATCAGCAGCATCCAGTACCGCCCCACGGGCATCGAGCTCTACATCACGCCGCGCATCAACGACGATGGCGTCGTCAACATGACCATCCGGCAGGTGCTCTCTTCCATCCAGGAGGACACCGGCGTGGCGGGCAACCCGGTGTTCCAGAATCAGGAGATCAGCACCACGGTGGTGGTGCGCGACGGCGAGAACGTGGTGCTGGGCGGGCTGATCCAGTCGAGCAATTCCGACCTCAACAGCGGGCTGCCCGGTGCGAGCCGGGTGCCGGTGCTTGGCGGGCTGTTCGGCTATCAGCAGGACGTGTCCGAGCGCAAGGAACTGTTCATCGTCCTGCGTCCCGAAGTCGTGAATCTGAATGAAACCGGCGCCGCGGCCTATACCGAGATCCTGCGGCGCTTCGCTCTGGCCGCCGAACTGTTCGAAGACGCCGGCCTCTGACCTGACCTGACCTGAAAGGAGAACTCTCATGCTCACTCGATCCAGCGCGCGGCAGCGCGGTTTCACCATCATCGAACTGCTCATCGTCATGGCCATTCTCGGCATGCTGGCCGTCATGGTGGCCCCCAATCTGTTCAACCAGGCTGACGGCGCCCGTCGCGATGCCGCGTTGTCGCAGATCTCCGCCATCGCCTCGGCCCTCGACACCTATCGCCTGGACGTCGGCCAGTACCCGGACGAGCTGCAGGGCCTGATGGAGAACACCGCCAATCGCGCTTCGTGGAACGGCCCCTACCTGAACAATGATGTGCCACGTGACCCCTGGGGCTTCGAGTTCCAGTACAGCGTCGATGGCAATACCTACACGCTGATGTCCTACGGCGCCGACGGCCGTCCGGGTGGTGAGGACAATGACGCGGACATCAGCCGCTAGCGGCCGGCCCCAAGGCTTCACCCTGCTGGAGCTGGTGATCGTGCTGGCCATTCTCGCCATGGGCAGCGTGCTCGTCATTCCCAGCCTCTCCAACATGAGCGCGCGCACCTTCAGCGCGCAGGTGCGAGAGGCCCACGCCCTGCTCAATTACACGCGCCGCACGGCCGTGGTCACCGGACAGGCCGCCACCGCGCGCTTTCAGGCCGATCAGCGCAACGACGAGGCGCTGCTGGCCGCCACACCCGCGACGGACGCCCGCTCGCGTCTGAGTCAGGACGAAATCTGGACTGCGCGTGGCATCACCCTCGCCTATCGCGACAGCACGGAGCAGGTCACGCCGGTGGAAGACACGCTCGACATCACCTTCTATCCCGAGGGCGGCAGCACGGGTGGCGCACTGATCCTGGCGCAGAACGCACGTCAGGTGGAGATCCGCATCGACCCGTTCTCCGGCAAGGTCACCACCGAGGAGGCGCCATGACGCTCGCAAGACGCGCACGCGGCTTCACTCTGCTGGAAGTGCTCGTGGCGCTCACCATCACCGGCATGGTGCTGGGAAGCCTGTTCGCGTTGGCCGGCGGCAGCAAGCAGCTGGCGTTTCGGGCGGGGGAAAGCCTGGATGTCGCCATCGAGGCGCGGGCGGCCGTGCAGTTCGCGCTGCTGCAGGACGAGTACGGCGAGGTGGAGGAGATTCTCGAAGGCGAGCAGCGCTTCGAGATTCGCGCCAACGACTACCTGGAACCTGTCGTGCGCAAGACGCAACCAATGATTTTCAAGCTGCAGCACTACGAGATCGTGGACGAAGAGACCGATGAGCGGATTGCCGGAACGCGCTGGATCAAGCTTGAACTGCCGGAATGAGGGCGGTTTCACGCTGATCGAAGTCGTACTGTCACTGGCCCTGACGGCCATGTTGCTGAGCCTGCTCAGCACGGGCATGTATGCCGTGATGAATGACTGGGAGAACGACACGGGAGTGTTGGACGAGCAGCTCGACCAGACCGTGGCCGTGCTGCAGCTGGAGCGCGCGCTGCAAGGCGCCTTCCCGCACAGCTATCGTGACCCGGAATCGCTGGGCCGGCTGGTCTATTTCCAGGGCGAGGACGAGACCCTGAGCTGGGTGTCCACCGTCTCGCCGCAGCGCAGTGGCGGACTCACCGCCTGGCAGCTCAGCTCGGTGGAGGACGAAGGCGTCTACCTGCAGCTGGCCCCGGCCAGGAGTGACGACCCGCGTGAGCGCCTCGCCAATGTCGAGCCCGTGCTGCTGATTCCCGGATACACTGCCAGCTTCAGCTATCTCTACGAAGAGCTGGATTTCAGCAAGCAATGGCGCGAGGACTGGCCCGGCCACGAGCTGCAGATGCTGCCGCTGGCCGTGCACGTGCTGCTCACGCCCTTCGGCGATGATCAGCGCCAGCGCCCGCTCAATCTCATCGGGCGCATCCGCGCCAACGAGCACCGCGATCTGCGTCCGGCCTTCCAGCCGCAGCAGAGCATCGGCATTCCTGCGCAGAGCCCGCAGATCGGAGCACCCTGACATGCGGCGTCAACGTGGCTCGGTCATTCTCATCGTCCTGTGGACCTCCATCGTGCTCACCGTGCTGGTGACCGTGATGGCCGGCAAGGTGCAGCTGTCGGCACGCACGGCCATGCACAACCGGCAGGCGGTGGAGGATCTCGCCGCCGTGGCCGAGGCCATGGCCTTCGCCGAGATGGAGCTGATGCTGGAGCTGTTCCCGCAGCCCATCGACTACCTGCCGCCCACCGACGATCTGGGCAATGTGCGCGAGCCGCGCTACCGCTTCAACGGCCAGCCGCTGACCCTGCACTACCCGGCTGGCGAGAACATGGTGGTGCGCATTTACGACCATGCGGGCAAGATCAATCTGAACCGGCTGGAAGACCGCAGCCTGATGATGCTGATTCAGCACCGGCTGGGCCCCGAAGCCGATCCGCGTCAGGTGGAGGAATTGCTGGACGCCTGGCGTGACTGGCGCGACCTGAACGATCTGGCCAGTCCCAACGGGGCCGACACGGACTACTACGAGTCCCTCGACCCGCCCTACACGCCGCGCAATTTCAACGAGCTGGACACGGTGGAGGAATTGCGCCTGATCCGCGGCTTCGACGAGCTGTTCGAGGGCGTGAATCTGGAAGCGGCGTTCACCATCTACGGCTCCACGGAAACGGTGAACCTGAACCTGGCCACGCGCGAGGCCATGCGGCTGCTGCCGGGGCTGAACGACGAGCTGATCGAGCAGATCATCGCCTACCGGCAGACGCGGGATTTCGCCAATCGCAATGATGTGGGCGCGCTGGTGCCGCTGGAGAATTTCGTGGAGCTGTCGAACTGGATCGGCAACAACAACTCGTCCTATTACTCGGTATACGCCTATCCGAAGGCGCAGGGGTCTTCCGATGCGGAGGACGAGGCGCAGGAGGATGAAGAAGCGGCAGAAGTGGACCCGGTGAAGGAGGCCTACATGGAAATCCTGGAGGTGCGCACTGAGGGAGCGCGCGCACGGGTGTATCAAGTGAACCCCTACGCGCGGCTGCCGGAGACAGCACCGCCGTCAAGAGAAGGCAGCCGTCTCTCGAGCGCTCAGTAACCACGAGTGGTACAACTCTAGATTATCTATTGACTGGATTGTCTTTCTGCTTGGAGATTTCCTGGAGTAGAGTCGCTTCAAATTCTTTGGCACTAAGTCCTGAGGAAAAATCCAGAAATCGAACCTCATAAGCATCAGGCCTACCATCTCCGCTCCCAACAAACGAGAAGTAGCCATATTTGTCGTCAAACAAACTAAGAACGGAGGCCTCTCCTGCCAAGGCATAAGTTCTATTATCAGGATTGATCACCAGAAAGAATAAACGAACCCAGTCTGGCTCGGTGCGCTCTCGATTCAGGGGGGGTGGCTCATACTTTCGCAGCGTTAACTTTTCAGACGTAACGCTTCCCTTTAACACGGCGTCGACAATTATGTTGTATTCCGTCATCGGAATATCCCAGCGGAAGGCTTCGTTCCTCGTCAAATCATGACGATCCATGAACTCTTCTAAAGTGTCGTCGCGGCCATTGATGTAGCCAAAGAACCCTCGCCGATCAAGTATGTCTCCATAGCGCCCCTGGACAATAAGTGTGGACGACGCCACTAAAGACTCTAAGGTCTTCGGGGAGTAGCCTGAGTGGGTATCCAACTCTCCTCGTTGACGCAATTCAGAAACACTCAGTTCTTGTGCCAAGGACGGATATGTGGCCAATAGAGCAATGCCAATGAGCGTTCGAATTAGTATGTTCATAGTGAACTCCGAAATCAGTAATTGGAATTTATCCAGTTAACTTCGAACGAGTCCAATTGCTCGGACTGACCAACAAATGGCGCTGGAATCATAAAAGTGTTCACACAGGCGGAAGGCAAATGCTGCATGCCAAATACATGACCCACCTCATGTAAAACGATCAGAGTGTTCAGTCCAAAAGATTGATTTACCATTTGGTAGTCATTAAATGTGATTCTGGCTCTATCGGCCAATTGCCCAGTGCAGTAGGTATTGTCATACCAGAAGTTGTTTCCGGAAACGGATGTGCACTCGAGGCTGCTTGACCAAACTCTCACCCATGCGTCCGGGGCGCCTACTCCATAATTTCCATTTATAAAGCGCACCTCACCCTCACCATTGGGTCCGAGGCCTACATCAAGGTCGGTGTCTACATAGGTCCCAAGTTTTGTGGCGATTATGTTCGCGTAGGTTTCTGGGTGAGTACTCCATCCACTAGGGCTTCCTGTCGGAGTGGCGAGATTGCCCCACTAAAGCCAAGAGTGAGGGTCAACTGAGTTACATTGAGAGATTGCCATAGAAGGCGAGACCAGCAAAATCAATGCTGTGCATAGATTCCAATCAGGACGCATAATTTCGTTCTTCCGAACCATTGTCTCGTTATGATTTTGTAGACATGAAACTGCGCAAAAAATTCGCTTTCTCGATACTTAAGCTAGGGACTGCCTAAGTGTTTGTCTGTAGGAAAAATTCTACAATCATCACCATTTCAGACAATGCGACTCTTTCTTGCGGTCAATTGACTCGCGGGAAACTTCGAGTCCGGTGGGGCTTGCGTAACGAATTGAAATGTTTAGCGTCGCGCAGCATCGCCGCTCAAATGACGAGTCATCTTGCCAAGCGGAAGTGCAGAAAGCTTCTAGAGCCCCTCAGCCGCGCTGCACGTCCCAGTTCACGCGCATCACCACCGAGCCGACGCCCTTGTTGGACTTGATCCTGATGAGATTGCTCAGCTTGGTCTCGTACCACAGCAGGCCGCTCGCATCCGCCACGCCGCCCAGCACATGGAACTCGCCCACGCGCATCGACACGGCATTCAAGCGTGAACGCACGGTCAGGATCTCGCCCTTCATGAACGGGCCCTTGGGCACGTCGTCCAGGTCCGTGGTCAGATAGGCCGACATGATCTCGCTCAGATTGCGCATGATCGCGAAGCCGAAGTTGCACATCAGATTGTCGGCCAGAATCTCGATCTTGGTTTCCATGATCACATCCGTGAGCGGCTCGATCTCCTGCAGCTCTTCGCCGTCCAGACTGCGCACCATGGTGTGGATCACGCGGCAGTCCTTGATCTTGCGATCTTCCACCGCGTTGATGTCCAGCGGTTCGTGGTGCTCCACCGAGCGGCTGTTGCAGAAGGCCTCGTAATTGCCCACCACATGATGGCTCTCGCCGATCTCGCGGATGCGCCCCTTCTCCAGCCAGATGGCGGTGTCGCACAGCTCCTGCACGTGGTACATGGAGTGGCTGCAGAAGATCATGGTCTTGTTCTGCTTGCGGAACTCGTTCATGCGCTCCACGCACTTCTTCTGGAACGCGATGTCGCCC
>JACCDX010313019.1_pt1 | contig 10493 bp, 8 predicted proteins | sample 7449681 | NCBI WGS metagenome assembly JACCDX01 (sample SAMN15323450, study PRJNA562643) | freshwater metagenome | isolation source: river surface water | place: USA:Blue River Watershed | collected 2017-08-18
AGTTCCGCGCCTTCGCGGTGGCAGGCTTGCGCAATGCCGTAAGCGATCGAGCGGTTGGACAGCACGCCGGTGATCAGCAGTTTTTTACCTTGCAAGAATGCCATTCGGGACTCCTTAATGAAACCGTTTGAAACCTTTTAAAACCGCGGCCGGCGGAGTGCCGGCGAAAGGCGACATTGTATCGTTTTCGATATCCAAACAGTCACCTCACGCAGCTTGATAGGCCGCCCTCGCCGAAACCCGCTATGCTTGGCGGGATTTTGCGTACTGCTTTCCAGCCCGATTGTTCAGCCTGAACCCTGGTCCGACTGAAATCCATGCCCAGCTACATCGCACGAGTCCTGCCTGCCGCTGCCAGCCGCGTTGCGGCCATGGCCAAATCATCCGTCGCTGTCATGGCAGCTTTCGCCAGCGCCGCCTCCATCGCCAATCGCGCCACGTCCACCCGCGCGGCGAGGATGGCGGCACTGGCCGTCCTGACTGCCGCGACAGGCGTCACGCCAGCTGCCCATGCCGCGCATGCCTTCTCGCTGTACGACACGCCGAAGTACCCGCCCGGCTTTAGCCATTTCGATTACCAGAACCCGGACGCACCCCAGGGTGGCGAGATCTATCTCGCCAATCCGGATTCGCGCACCAGCTTCGACAAATTCAATCCGTTTTCGATGAAAGGCGTCGCGGCGGCCGGCGTCTCCAACCTGATGTTCGAATCGCTGGCCATCACCTCGGCGGACGAGGTCGCCACCATGTACGGCTTGCTGGCCGAGGACATGCAGCTGGCGCCGGACCGCATGGCGATGACTTTCCGCCTGAATCCCAAGGCGCGCTTCAATAACGGCGACGCCGTCACGGCCGAGGACGTCAAGTATTCCTTCGACACGCTGGTGTCCAAGGGCGCGCCGCAATTCAAGATGATCTATGCGGACGTCAAGCAATGCGTCGTCATCGACGAGCGCACCGTGCGTTTCGATTTCAAGAGCAAGAACCGCGAACTGCCGCTGATCGTCGGTGGCATGCCGGTGTTCTCGCGCAAGTGGGCCAGCGGCACGCCGTTCGACAAGATACAGCTGGTACCGCCGGTGGCCAGTGGCCCCTATCGAATCGAGCGCTGGGACCTTGGCCGTTCGATCAGTTTCAAGAAGAATCCCGCCTACTGGGGCAAGGATCTGGCTGCACGCCGTGGCGCGTTCAATTTCGAGCGCATCGCCTACCGCTTTTACAAGGATGACGTTGCCCGTCTCGAAGCCTTCATGGCCGGCGAATTCGACGTCGTCGTCGAATACCGCGCGAAGAACTGGGCGCGCATGTACAAGGGGTCGAAGTTCGAGAACGGCGAGATCATCAAGAAGACGCTGAAGCATTCGAACGGCGCCGGCATGCAAGCCTTCGTGATGAACTTGCGCCGGCCGATCTTCAAGGACCCGCGCGTACGGCAGGCGCTGGGACTGGCGCTGGACTTCGAATGGATGAACCGCCAGCTGTTCTACAGCCAGTACGTTCGCATCGATTCCTTCTTCAGCAATTCCGAACTGGCCGCGCGCGGCGAACCAACCAAAGGCGAGCTGGCGCTGCTGGAGCCGCTGCGCGACAAGCTGGATGCGGCCGTGTTCGGCCCGGTGCCGGTGCCACCGACAACCCATCCACCGTCCTCGCTGCGCGCCAACCTGATGAAGGCGCGCGACCTGCTGAAGGAAGCCGGGTGGACGTATCGCGACGGCGCGCTGCGCAATGCGCAGGGCGAGCCTTTCGTCTTCGAGATCCTCGATGACCAGTCGGCGCTGTCGCGCATCATTGCCGTTTATGTGCGCAACCTCGAGAAGCTCGGCATCCGTGTCAATCAGCGCACGGCCGACTTTGCGCTGGTGCAAAAGCGCCTCGAGGAATTCGACTTCGACATGACCAGCCAGCGCTTTCCCGACGTGACCAGCCCCGGCAATGAAATGTTCGACATGCTGGGCTCGAAGGCGGCCGATGAAAAAGGCTCCAGCAATTACTGGGGGCTGAAAGACCCGGCCGTCGATGCGCTGGTGACGTCGCTGGTGCGCGCTGAAACCCGCGCCGAACTGGTGTCGGCTGCGCGCGCGCTGGATCGCGTGCTGCTCAACAAGTACATCGTGGTGCCGCACTGGTATTCGGCGACGCACCGCGTGGCCTGGCGCAACCGCTTCGGTATGCCGGAGGTAATGCCCAAGTATTACCAGGCTGACCCGTACGTGATTTCCAGCTGGTGGCAGTCCAAGCCACGGAAAGCAGACTGACATGAACCTCTGGTCCTACATCCTGAAGCGCTCGCTGCTGATGATCCCGACCCTGCTGGGCGTGATCGCGATTACCTTTGCCGTGATCCAGTTCGTGCCCGGTGGCCCTGTCGAGCAGGCACTGATCGAATTGAAGAAAGGGCAGACCGGCGCCGGCGAATCTTCCGGCGGCGGCGCTTCCGAATACCGCGGCCGGCAGGGCGTCGATGCCGAGCGCGTGGCCGAGATCAAGGCGCTGTACGGCTTCGACAAGCCGCCGATGGAACGCTTCTGGCAAATGCTGAAAGGTTTTGCGAAGTTCGACCTCGGCCAGAGCTTCTATCACCATCAAGACGTGTGGCAGCTGGTGAAATCCAAATTGCCGGTGTCGATCTCGATCGGCTTGTGGACCTTCTTCCTGACGTATTTCATCTCGGTACCGCTCGGTATCGCGAAGGCCGTGCGCGAAGGAACGCGCTTCGACAACATCAGCAGCATGATCGTGCTGGTCGGTTATTCGATTCCCGGCTTCGTGCTCGGCGTCGCGCTGCTGGTGCTGTTCGCCGGTTCGAGCTTCGTGCAATGGTTCCCGCTGCGCGGCCTGACGTCGGATGACTGGGAAACCCTCAGCAGCTTCGGCAAGGTAAAAGACTATCTGTGGCACATCACGCTGCCGGTGCTGGCCTCGGTGGCCGGTTCGTTCGCGGTGATGACCATGCTGACCAAGAACACCTTCCTCGAAGAGATACGCAAGCAGTATGTGATGACGGCGCGCGCCAAGGGCTTGTCCGAGCGCATGGTGCTGTACAAGCATGTGTTCCGCAATGCGCTGATCCCGCTGGTGACGGGTTTCCCGGCCGCGTTCATCGGTGCCTTCTTCGCCGGCAGCCTGCTGATCGAAACCCTGTTCTCGCTCGACGGACTGGGTCTGCTGTCGTATGAATCCGTGGTGCGCCGCGATTACCCGGTCGTGCTCGGCACCCTTTACCTGTTCACGCTGATTGGCCTGGTCGTGAAGCTGCTCGGTGACCTCTGCTATGTGTGGGCCGACCCGCGTGTGCAATTCGAGAGCCTTGCCAAATGAGCGACATCATCGACAACATGAAGGCAGGCGCCAGCCAAACGGGCGACGCAGCAGGCGCTGCTACGGGAGCCGACGTTGCAGCCGGTATCGACGCCGGTCTTGCCGCGGATGCGGCCACCGTCGCGCTGGCGCCGTCGGTATCGCCGGGCCGCCGCGTCTGGCTGCGCTTCCGCGCAAACCGCCGCGGCTACTGGAGCCTGCTGATCTTTTGCGTGCTGTTTGTCCTTAGCCTCGGCGCCGAACTGATTTCGAATGACCGTCCGCTGGTCGCGCGCTACAACGGCCAGATCATGTTCCCGCTGGTGCGCGATTACTCCGAAACCGCTTTCGGTGGTGACTTCGACACGCCGGCTGATTTCCTCGATCCCTTCATCCAGCAGCAATTCCAGCAGGAGGGCAACTGGGCGATCTATCCGTTGAATCACTATCGCTACGACACGCTGAATTACTTCGCGAAGGCACCCAACCCCGCGCCGCCGACGGGCGACAACTGGCTGGGTACCGATGATCGCGGCCGCGATGTGTTTGCAAGGCTGCTCTATGGCTTCCGGGTATCCATCCTGTTCGGACTGGCGCTGACCATCACCGGCGTGCTGCTGGGCGTGCTGACCGGTGCGATTCAGGGCTATTTCGCCGGCAAGACCGATTTGCTGTTCCAGCGTTTCATGGAAATCTGGGGCTCGATGCCGGAGCTCTACCTGCTGATCATCTTCGCGTCCATCTTCGAGCCCAGCACCTTGCTGTTGCTGGTGCTGCTGTCCTTGTTTGGCTGGATGGGCTTGTCCGACTATGTGCGCGCCGATTTCCTGCGCAACCGCCATCTTGATTATGTGCAGGCGGCGCGCGCGCTGGGTCTGTCGAACTGGCAGATCATCTGGCGCCATGTGCTGCCCAACAGCCTGACGCCGGTCGTCACCTTCCTGCCGTTCCGGATGAGCGCAGCCATCCTCGCGCTGACGTCGCTGGACTTCCTTGGCCTTGGCGTGCCGCCGAATACACCCAGCCTCGGCGAACTGCTCGCCCAGGGCAAGAACAACCTCGATGCGTGGTGGATCGCACTGTCAACCTTCCTGGTGCTGACCGTGACCTTGCTGCTATTGACCAATATCGGCGATGCGCTGCGCAATTCGCTCGACGTGCGGAGGAAGGCATGAGCGCCGACCTGAATCTCCACATGAAATGCGACGGACTTCGCAACGGCGGGCATGACGACATCCTTGTCGACATCCGCAACCTGAGCGTGCGCTTTGGCGACGCAACGGTGGTCAGCGATGTCAGCTACCAGATCGCGCCCGGCGAGAAATTCGCGCTGGTCGGCGAGTCCGGCTCAGGCAAGACGGTCAGCGCGCTGGCGATGATGGGGCTGCTGCCGGAGGCCAGCATCAGTGGCCATATCAGTTTTGCCGGCAGTGACATTCTGGCCATGCGCGAGCCGCAGCTGCGCGCGATGCGCGGCAAGGACATCGCAATGATCTTCCAGGAGCCGATGACGGCACTGAATCCGCTGTTCACGATTGGCAACCAGATCGCCGAAGTGCTGATGCTGCACGAGGGCCTCAATGCCCGCGCGGCGGCGTTGCGCGCCGTCGAATTACTCGACAAGACCGGCATTCCCGAACCCGCGCGCCGCGCGCTCGCGTATCCGCACCAGCTGTCGGGCGGGCAGCGACAGCGCGCGATGATCGCGATGGCGCTGGCCTGCAAGCCGCGCCTGCTGATTGCCGACGAGCCGACCACCGCGCTCGATGTGACGATTCAGGTGCAGATACTCGAACTGCTGAACCAGTTGCAGCGCGAAGAGGGCATGGCGGTGCTGATGATCACGCACGACCTGAACCTCGTGCGCAGCTTTGCCGACCGCGTCGGCGTGATGCAGCAGGGGCGGCTGGTGGAAACCGCCGATACCGCGACCCTGTTTGCACAGCCGCGCGAAGCCTATACGCAAAGGCTGCTGGCCAGCCATGCGAAGCGCATGGTGGACGAGGCCGTCAGCGCGGGCGCGCCGTTGCTGGAGGCGAAGGGCGTGCGCTGCAGCTTCGGCATTCGCGAGGGCTGGTTCCGCGAACGCGAATTCGTTGCCGTCGATACGCTGGACCTCGGGCTGCAGCGCGGCGAGACGCTGGGTATTGTCGGCGAATCCGGTTCGGGCAAGTCCACGCTGGGCATGGCGCTGCTGCGGCTGTCGGTGGCGCGTACCTCAGGTGACATACGTTTCGACGGGCGTGCCGTCAGCCAGATGGACAGTGCATCGCTGCGCCCCTTGCGCGCGAAAATGCAGGTGGTGTTCCAGGATCCGTTTGCGTCATTGTCGCCGCGCCGGACCATCGAGCAGATCGTCGGCGAAGGGCTGGCTCTGCATCAGCCGCAGCTGACCCAGCAGGCTTTGCGCGAGGCCGTGGCAGCCGCATTGCAGGAAGTGGGACTGGCGCCGGCGATGATGGCGCGCTATCCGCACGAGTTCTCGGGCGGCCAGCGCCAACGGATTGCCATTGCGCGCGCTCTGGTATTGAAGCCGGAACTGATCTTGCTGGACGAGCCGACCTCGTCGCTCGACGTCTCGGTGCAATACCAGGTGCTGGAGCTGCTGGCCGCGCTGCAGAAGAAGCATCGCATCGCCTACCTGTTCATCAGCCATGATCTCGCGGTGATACGCGCGATGGCGCACCGCGTGCTGGTGATGAAGGACGGGAGGGTGGTGGAAAGCGGCCCGGTGGCCGAGGTGTTGAACCATCCGCGCGAGCCATATACGCAGCGGCTGCTGGCTGCGGCCAATTTCAAGTGGGTGGCCTGACGACGCTGAGGCGCGCTGCGTTGCAGGCAGCGGGCAGAGTGGCGCTGACGGGGCCGGGGGCTACTGCCCGCACGTATGGCAGTGCTTCAGGCCTTGCTCCAGTCCTTGCCCCAGTCCTTGCCCCAGTCCTTGTATCGGCTCTGGTATCAATCCGTTTGGCGGCGCTTGTGCGCCGGCGCGACCTTCTTGCGCTCATGCGGCGAGCGCACCAGCTTCTCGACCTTGCCGGACTTCGCCGGTTTTTCGACTTTGATCGATTTGTCGGCCTTCTCGGCCTTTTCAGCCTTGCCGCCTTTGCCTTTCTTCGGGGCCTTCACTTCCAGCTTCAGGCTCTGGCCGGCTGACAGCTTGTCGCCCTTCAGGTCGTTCCACTTGCGTACTTCTTCGGCCGTGACCTTGTAGCGCGCAGAGATGCTCGCCATCGTGTCGCGCTTGCCGACCTTGACGGTGATCTTCTTGCGCGGCGGTTCGTCCGGTGCAACGGCCAGCATCGCGTTGTCCGCGACCTCGACGCCGATATCCTTGTCGGCCGCTGCCGGCGGCTTCGGCACCAGCACGGTGGAGCCTGCGGTCGGGTGCATGTTCGGTGGAATCGCGTTCGCCTCGCGGATCACTTCCGGCGTGGTCTTGAACTTGGCCGCAATGGTCTCGATGCGTTCACGTGCCGCCGTGACCTTGTGCGCCGTCCATGTCGACAGCGCCTTGGTCCACTTCGACATGTTTTCCTTGAACTTCTCCGCGTTGATCTGCGGCAGCAGGATCTGCGTCTTCTCGCCGCCGGTGATCACCGGGCGATTGAACTGCGGGTTCAGCGCCTTGAATTCTTCCATCGGCAGCTCGGCCAGCTGGGCAGCGAGCTTGACGTCGATGTCGCGCGTCTTCTTGATCGACACGAAGTAGGGTTCGTTCTCGACCACCGGCAGCTTGATGTTGTACTGCGCGGGCGCGGCAATGATGTTCTTCACCGCCTGCAGTTTCGGGTAGTAGTTGCGCGTCTCGTTCGGCATGAAGGCCGACAGGCTGTTGTAGTCGGTCGGCAGTCCGCGTGCCTCGGCCTTGGCGATCGCGCGCGCCACCGAGCCTTCACCCCAGTTGTACGCGGCCAGCGCCAGCTGCCAGTCGCCGAACTGGTTGTGCAGCTTCTGCAGGTAGGTCAGCGCGGCACTGGTCGAAGCCAGCACATCGCGCCGCTCATCGCGGAAGGCGTTCTGCTTCAGGTTGTAGTCGCGGCCGGTGCTGGGGATGAACTGCCACATGCCGGCTGCCTTGGCGCTCGAATAGGCCTGGGGATTGAAGGCCGACTCGATGAAGGGCAGCAGTGCCAGCTCCATCGGCATCTGGCGCTTTTCCAGCTCCTGCACCACATGGAACAGGTAGCGCGATGCGCGCGTGGTGGTGCGCTGGATATATTCCGGGCGCGAGCTGTACCAGGTCGTATGGTTGGAGACCAGCGGATTGTTCAGGTCGGGAATCGCAAAGCCCTTGCGGATGCGCTCCCACAGATCGAACTGTGCGATTTCGGCGTCGGCAAACGGCGCGTCGAACTCACTCGCGCCGAGGCGCGGCGCATCGGCGGCGTAAGGATCGACGGTGGGATCGGCCGGAGCCGGGGTAAGCGCAGGCTGGATGCTCAGGTCGTTCGCCCGGGCTGCAGTTAGCGTCAGGCAAGAGAACAGGGCGATGGATACCAGCTGGGCGATTCGGGATTGCTGCATTGGCCTCGAAAGCTAACGGCACGCGCAAGTGTGCGCTGGCCGTTCCAATTGAATTCGCGCAAGTGTAGTGAGGGGGTGCAAGCCCGTCAAGCGGAATTACTGGAATGAATTGTAGATAAATGCAAGATAACGGAAGTTTGCCTGTGATAAAGGCAAAATCGCTATCGATAATTATTTTTCCACTCGCGGAGGGCGGCAAAGGCTGCAACCGGGTCGTCCTCGGCCAGTTTTCCTTCGCTTCTGAGGGTGTTCGTGATGCCCGGCTCGCGGTAGCGCAGGAAGGGATTGGTCGCCTTTTCGAGGGCCAGCGTGGAAGGCACGGTTGCCTCGCCACGCTCGCGCATGGCCATCGCATCGGCCAGCCGCTGCGCGACCGCGGGATTGCCCGGCTCGGCCGCGACCGCAAAGCGCAGGTTGGAGACCGTGTATTCGTGCGCGCAATAGACGCGGGTGGTGTCCGGCAGTGCTGCGAGCTTGGCCAGCGAGTCGGTCATCTGCGCCGGCGTGCCTTCGAACAGGCGGCCGCAACCCCCGGCGAACAGTGTGTCGCCGCAGAACAGCCAATGCTGTCCGGGCGCAGGCTGTGCAACATAAGCGATATGACCTGCGGTGTGGCCGGGCACATCCAGCACCGACAATACCAGTCCGAGCTCGGGCAGTTGCAGCGTATCGCCTTCGACCAGCGGCTGGGAAATACCAGCAATCTTTTCGTGCGCGGGGCCAAATACCGGTATTTGCCTATGCGTCAGCAAATCCGCGACACCGCCCGCATGGTCGCGGTGATGGTGAGTGAGTAGAATAGCGGCCAGCTTCAGGTGCATCGCCGCCAGCGCAGCCTCGATCGGGGCGGCGTCGCCGGGGTCAACGACCGCAGCGTGCTGGTGGTCGTGGATCAGCCACAGGTAATTGTCGGCAAAGGCCGGCACCGCAGTAACTTGCAAGGGCTGTATCACGGACATGGGCATCGACCGACAAGACCAAAATTCGATTATATCGCTCGCCCCCTGGTTCGATACGCCGGCCGGCGCCTATGCGCAAGCCTGGGAACAGGCGCGGCTGGACGAGCTGACGGCCGACATCTTCGGCTTCAATGCCGTGCAAATCGGGTTGCCGCAGATCGATGCGCTGGCAGCCAACCGGATGCCGAATCGCTGGGTGACGGATTCGGTGGTCCCCGGGGCCGAAGTGCGGCAAGTGAATGGTGAGCGGCAGGTGGTGCTGGTGCACGACTATGCCGAGCTGCCGTTCGCGACCCAGAGCCTGGACCTGGTGGTGCTGCCGCATGTGCTCGAGTTTGCGGCCGAGCCGCACCAGGTGCTACGTGAAGTCGAGCGCGTGCTGATACCGGAAGGACAGGTCATCGTCTGCGGCTTCAATCCGGTCAGCATGTGGGGGGCAAGGCAGGCGGCGGGTCGGCTGACCGGCGCGCATTTCCTGCCGCTACATGGCGAGTTCATCAGCGTGCCGCGCCTGAAGGACTGGCTGAAGCTGCTGAACATGGAAATCAACCGCGGCCACTTCGGTTGCTATGCGCCGCCGTGCGCCACCGTGAAGTGGCTGCAGCGCTTTGCCTTCCTTGAGAAAGCGGGCAACCGCTGGTGGCCTTACCTCGGTGCGCTGTACATCGTGCAGGCGATCAAGCGCGTCAAAGGGATGCGGCTGGTTGGCCCGGCATGGCAAACCAAACGTGCCGGCGTCACCGTCGGCGTGCCGGCGACGAACCGGATGAAAGGACGCGGCTCGGCCAATACCATCGACTGATTGATCGGTCGACTGAGCAGTGAGCTGCCTCACGATCTGGCCCATGGCGTGATCGCAAATGGATCACAGATTGATCGGCAAGCACGCATGGCCGGCCCACAGAACTGAATGAAGACAATGGACAAGATAGAGATTTATACCGATGGCGCCTGCAAGGGCAATCCCGGCGTCGGCGGCTGGGGCGCGTGGCTGGTCGCCGGCGAACACCAGAAAGAACTGTGCGGTGGCGAACTCAAGACCACCAACAACCGCATGGAATTGCGTGCCGTGATCGAGGCGCTGAATGCGCTCAAGCGTCCGAGCGAGGTGGTGGTGCACACCGACAGCAAATACGTCCAGCAGGGTATCAGCGAATGGATCGAGGGCTGGAAGAAGCGCGGCTGGCGCAAGGCCGATAAATCGCCGGTGCTCAACGTGGACCTGTGGCAGGCGCTCGACGAGGCGCGCCTGCGTCACACGATAGAATGGCGCTGGGTCAAAGGCCATGCCGGCCATGCCGGCAACGAGCGCGCCGATGAGCTGGCCAATCGCGGCGTCGAGATGGCGCGCCGCGGCGTCGCCGCCTGAACACGGAACACGACAGCATGAGACAGATCGTCCTCGATACCGAAACCACCGGCCTGAATGCGCGCAGCGGCGACCGCATCATCGAGATCGGCTGCGTGGAAATGGTCAACCGCCGGCTGACCGGCAACAACTTCCATTACTACATCAACCCTGAGCGCGATTCCGATCCGGGCGCGCTCGCGGTGCACGGCCTGACGACGGAATTCTTGAGCGACAAGCCAAAGTTCGCCGAGATCGCCAACCAGTTCTGCGAATTCGTGCGCGACGCCGAGATCATCATCCACAACGCAGCCTTCGACGTCGGCTTCATCGACGCCGAGTTCGAGCGTCTGGGCTTG
>JACCDX010246064.1_pt1 | contig 10491 bp, 11 predicted proteins | sample 7449681 | NCBI WGS metagenome assembly JACCDX01 (sample SAMN15323450, study PRJNA562643) | freshwater metagenome | isolation source: river surface water | place: USA:Blue River Watershed | collected 2017-08-18
AACGACGCGCACGCCGTCGAGCGCGGCGGGATCGGCGGAGAGCGACCCGCTGCTGCCCCAGCCACGCCAGAGGTTGCCAACCTGATCCCCCGCAAAGCCGTCTAAGGCACCGGGACCCCGCGCATCGACCACGCAGCGCTTGCCACTGAGCGAACCATCCGCCGCCACGTCATAGGCCCAAATCAGGCGCGAGGGTTGGGCACGGCTCTCCACCACATACAAGATGGATTCATCCGGATTGAACGCGAGGCCATTGGGCCCGGCCAAATCGGTGATGACTTGACGCAGCTGCCCATCCGGATCGATGCGGTAGACCGCGTGGGGCAGCTCGGCCTCGGCGGGCTCGCCCTCCCAATCGCCCGCGATGCCAAAGGGCGGATCGGTGAACCAAATCGCGCCGGCCAACGGCCCTTGGCGCTGACAAATGAGGTCATTGGGGGAGTTCAGGCGCTTGCCTTCATAGCGATCGGCCAACACCGTGATGCGGCCATCGTGCTCGGTGCGGGTGATGCGACGGGTGAGGTGCTCACAGGTGATAAAGCGCCCTTCGCGGTCGCGGGCCAGGCCATTGGCGTTGTTGGAAGGGGCGCGGTAATTGCTGAGCAAGCCGGTTTCTTCATCCCAGCGCACGATGCGGTTATTCGGAATATCCGAGAGCAGGAGGTAGCGCCCATCGCCAAACCACACCGGCCCTTCGGCCCAGCGCAGGCCACTGGCGAGTTGCTCCACGCTCGCGCTAAAGATGCGGTAGGGGAGGAAACGCTCGTCGAGCACCTGCACCCGAGGATCGGGGTAGCGGGCGCTGGTCTCAAAAGGAATGTGGGGGCCGGTGTTCATGGTGAATTATGTTTCGCTGGGCTTGAGTTGCATAGCCTTGTATTCGAGGAACTCCTCAAAACCGTAAACGCCGTTTTCGCGGCCATTACCCGATTGTTTGTAACCCCCAAAAGGCGCGTTGCCATTGAAGGGCGCGCCATTGATGTCGACCTGCCCGGTGCGCATGCGACGGGCCACGGCCATGGCGTGGGCTTCGTCTTGGCTCCAGACGCCGCCGCCCAGGCCATACACCGTCTCATTGGCAATCGCCACCGCTTCGTCTTCGTTGGCGTACGCCAGAATGACCAGTACGGGACCAAAAATTTCCTCCCGCGCCAAGGTGTGGTGGCGTTGCACCACGAGGGCGGTGGGCTGCACAAAATAGCCTTGGCTCAGTCCCTCGGGCGTTTGCGGACCTCCGACCACCAATTCGGCGCCTTCGGCCAGACCCTGCGTGATGAGCTGTTGCACGCGGTCGCGCTGCGCGGCGCTCACCAAAGGACCCAAGCGACTGCTCTCTTCCAGACTTGGCCCCAAGGTCATCTTGAGGATGGCCGCGCGCGCCAAGGCTTTGGCCTGATCGAGCTGCGAGACATGCACCAGCATGCGGGTGTGGGCCGAGCAGGTTTGACCGCTGTTGAGCAAACAGGCCGAGACCGTGCCTTTGACGGCGGCTTCCAGATCGGCATCGGGCAGGATCACGCTCGCCGATTTGCCGCCAAGCTCAAGGGCCACGCGCTTGATGGTCTGCGCCGCGAGTTCACCCACGCGTCGACCCGCGCGGGTCGAGCCGGTAAAGCTCACCATGTCCACTTCGGGGTGGCTGGCCAACACCTCACCGACTTCGGGCCCCGTGCCGTTAACGAGGTTAAACACGCCAGGTGGGAATCCCGCCTCGTGAATGATTTCGGCCAGGATCATGGCGTTCAAGGGCGCGATTTCGCTGGGCTTGAGCACCACCGTGCAGCCCGCGGCCAAGGCCGGCGCGACTTTGAGCGTGATCTGGTTCAAGGGGAAATTCCAGGGGGTGATGCACCCCACCACCCCAATGGGCTCGCGCACCACAAGCGAGTGGCCCACTTTTTTCTCCCACTCAAAACGGCGCGCCACTTTGGCGGCGTTGCCCCAGTTGAACACGGGGCCGCCCACTTGAATCATTTTGGCGAGCTTGATGGGCATGCCCACCTCGCGCGCAATGGTTTGGGCCATTTCATCGGTCCGGGCCTTGAGCCCCTCGACCACCTTGTCAATGTAGGCGCAACGGGTCTCGACCGGCAGTTGCGACCAGCTCTCAAAGGCCTTGCGTGCGGCCAGCACCGCTTGCTCGGCTTCGGCGCGCGTGCCCTGGGGGACCGTCGCGAAAACCGCCTCGGTGGTGGAGTCGTGCACTTCAAAGACGGCAGCGGATTGGGCGTTCACCCACTGACCGTTGATGTAATGCTGCTTGTAGGCTTTCATGGAAACTCCCTGTTCATATTTTTCAATTCGGAATCGCTCAGTGGCCCTGATGGGCCCAGAGCAGCAAGGCGTCTTGGCCTTCCACCACCAGCGAGACAGGCAAGCCCGTGGGCAAGCACACCTTGGTGGGCACATGGCCAAAAGGCAGGCCGGTGAGCACCGGTGCCTTGACTTGCGCGCGCAACCAGTTCACCACCTGCGCGAAGTTGAACCCGCGGTCATGCGGCCCGAGTTTGTAATCGGTGAATTGCCCGAGCACAATGGCTTTTTGCGCACCGAGCACGCCCGCGTGCAAGAGCTGGGTGAGCATGCGCTCAATGCGATACGGGTGCTCGGCAATGTCTTCCAAATACAAGATGCCGCCGCGGACTTGCGGGAAGTAGGGCGTGCCGAGCAAGGCGGTGAGCACGGTCAAGTTACCGCCCCACAGCGTGGCGTTCTTCGCCCAAACCCCGTCCGCACGCGACGGGGCCTGGGCGTGCGCACGCGGCAGACGCCACCCCGTTCCCTCGCCCTGCCCGGAGACCATGTCGTCAAAACACGCGAGGGTGATGTCGTCGGGCTCGGCGCGGCCAAAGTCTTCTCCCAAAGAAGGGCCACTCCACGACGGCGCGCCGGTTTTGGCGAGCATGGCGAGTTGCAGCGCAGTGAAATCGCTCATGCCCACAAACCGCGTGCCTTTTTGCACTGCGCGGGCGAGTTCACGCAGGCGCACCTGCGCGAGGATGCGCGTGAGCCCATAGCCGCCCCGAGAAATCAGGGCCACATCCGCGCCACTGGCGGCGGCACGGTGCAAGGCGGCGAGACGGGTTTCATCGTCTCCGGCAAAACGCGTGACGCGCGCGAGCGCATCGGCATCGACTTCAACCTCATGACCGAGCGCCCGCAGGCATTGCAGACCGCGGCGAAACGCGGCGCGATCGCGCACGGCACCGCTGGGAGAGTAAATGTATATGTGGGCCATCGGGTTCTCGCTCAGCGACGGGCTTGAAAGAAAGTTTGCAACAGCGCAGCGGCTTCAGGGGCCATCAATCCCCCCTCCACGCGGGTGTGGTGGTTGAGCGGCGTGGCCATGACGTTGAGCGCCGAACCCGCCGCCCCGGTCCGCGGCTCTTGAGCCGCGTACACCAGACGCGGCAGGCGCGCCCAAATCACCGCGCCACAGCACATGAGGCAGGGCTCGAGCGTGACGTAGAGGGTGCAGTCCACAAGGCGGTAGTTGCCCACCACTTGCGCGGCCATGCGCAGGGCGTTGATTTCTGCGTGGGCGGTGGGATCACAACTGTTGATGGGGTAATTGTGGGCTTGGGCAATCACGTCGCCGTTGCGCACCACCACGGCCCCCACCGGCACTTCACCGTGCAATGCCGCGCGGCGGGCTTGCTCCAGCGCCATGGCCATGAAGCGAGGGTCGTCCGAACTCCACGCCGGCGTTGCAGACGGGGCCGAAGACGTTGGCCCGTTGGGGCTCATCGGCCTTCGATGTGCCGGAAGATGACCCGCGCCTTGGTCATGTCATAGGGGGAGAGCTCGACGGTGACTTTGTCACCTTCAATGATGCGAATGCGGTGCATTTTCATCTTGCCTGCGGTGTAGGCGACCAAGGTATGACCGTTCTCCAGGGTCACACGATAACGGGAGTCCGGCAGCACTTCGCTCACCACTCCCTTCATTTCGAGCATTTCTTCCTTAGCCATGCAATTACGAGGTCCTTTGGAACACAGAATCCTCGATTTTAGCCCTAACGGACACATTCTGTGCATTCCGCGCCACCATCAAAACCAACAGAACCCCTAGAATGTCCTCCTGAAGTTCTAAAATCATTCTGTTTCCACGATTCCACAACGCCCGCACGCAATTGAATACCTTCTCGTTCAAATTGGCGCAAGCTGAGGATTCAGCGGATTTGTTTGCCTGGCGCAACGACGCGCTCACCCGCGCGATGTCCCTCGACCCCGAGCCCATCGCGCGCGAGGCCCATGAGCGGTGGCTCACCCAAACCCTTCAAGACCCCAGCCGAACCCTCTATGTGGCTTACCGGGGTCAAGCGAAAGTGGGGATGTGCCGATTTGACCGAAGCGAAGCCAACGGGTCAGCCCTGGTCTCGATCAACCTCAACCCCGCCTTCCGCGGCCAAAAACTCGCCCGTCCCCTGCTCCAACAAGCCATGGACCTTTTTTGCCAGACCCACGCAGGCCCCCTCGAAGCCACCGTTCGACGCGACAACCCCGCGAGCGTGCAAGTGTTCACGCAATGCGGCTTTGAACTCCGAAGGGCCGAAGGCGAGCTCCTGCATTTTGTCCACACCCCCTGAACCCCCATGGCCAAAACCCCTTCCCCCGAAATCGTTTTTGAGAAAGTCACGGGCAGCCGTGCGCAGGTTCTGGCCCTCTATGGCTTGCTCGAACAACGCGGGCATGGCATCAGTCACCAACAAATGCCCAGCCTGAGCGCGCATACGGCCTTCGTGCGCGCGCACCCCTACCGGGTTTGGTACCTGTTGTACCGAGGCGGCGCGCTCATGGGGAGCGCCTACCTCCAGCGGGACAACTCCGTGGGCATTCACCTCACCCCTGGCCAACACCGGCATTTGGCCGAGGTGGTGCAGCGCCTGCAAGGCCTGCATGCCCCGCTCAAACCCATTCCCTCGGTTCGCCCGGCGCATTTCTGCATCCACATCGCGCCCAGCAACGCCCCCATGCGCCGCGCCCTGGAAAAAATGGGCGCGCCCCAGATTCAACAAACCTATGCCCTCCCCCGCTAAGCGCTCGAACAGGAGTCACCATGTTTCAAATCAATGCGCATCGCATCGGCCCCGGCCACCCGCCCTTCATCATTGCGGAGATTTCGGCTAACCACAACGGCGACATCTCCCGCGCCAAGGCCTCGATCCTCGCGGCCAAGCAGGCCGGTGCCCATGCCGTCAAGTTGCAGACCTACACCGCCGACACCATGACCATTGACAGCGACAAGCCCGGCTTCAAGATCAGCGGCGGGCTATGGGACGGCTACAAACTCTACGACTTATATGGCGAGGCCTGCACGCCGTTTGAGTGGCACCCCGAACTCTTTGCCTACGCCAAAACGCTGGGCATCACCTTGTTCTCAACGCCCTTTGACGAAACGGCCGTGGATTTGCTGGAATCCGTCAACGCCCCGGCTTACAAAATCGCCTCTTTTGAGCTCACCGATATCCCCCTGATCGAGCGCGTAGCCCGCACGGGCAAGCCCATGCTGATGTCCACGGGCATGGCGCACGAAGGGGAAATTCGCGAAGCGGTGGAAGCCGCCCGCGGCAGTGGCGCACAGTCCATCTTGCTCTTTCATTGCATCAGCAACTATCCAAGCCCCATTGAAGACGCCAATCTGCGCAACATCCCTTGGCTGCGCGAGAAGTTCGGTGTAGAAGTGGGCCTCTCCGACCACACCATCGGCCACACCGCCGCGATCGCGGCCGTCACGCTCGGCGCCACGGCCATCGAGAAGCACTTCACCTTGAGCCGCGCCGACAAGGGCCCCGACAGCGAGTTCTCCATCGAGCCCGATGAGCTCCAAGTCCTGGTGCAGTCCACCCGCGACGCCTGGGCCGCCTTGGGCAGCGGCGACTTAAAGCGCCCCGACCGCGAAAAATCCAGCTTGGTGTTTCGCCGCTCGCTCTATTTCGTGCGCGACCTGCGTGCGGGCGAGCGCATCACGGAGGCCGACATCCGCCGCATCCGCCCCGGCTACGGGCTCGCGCCCAAGCACTTTGATGAACTGATGGGCCGCACCCTCGCGCGGGCCGTGGAGCGCGGCGACCCCGTCTCGTGGGACGACTTCCAGCCGCAGTGATCAGCCGCCGGCCTGCGCATGGGCGAGCTTGCGCACCCGCCAGACCAGCCAGCTCGCGATCGAGAGGTTGAGCAGGTTCCAGGCAATGCCATTGATGAATGCGGCCTGGTAGCTGCCCGTGAGGTCAAACACCCAGCCCGACATCCAGCCGCCGAGCGCCATGCCCCCGAGGGTGGCCATGATCACCGCCCCCACCCGCACCCCCGCCTCCTTGGGCGCAAAATGTTCACGCACGATGATGGCGTAGGACGGCACGATGCCCCCCTGGAACAAGCCAAAGAGCGCCGACACCAAAAACAACGAGACCAAACCATCAAAGGGCAAGAAGAGCAACAGCGCCAAGCCTTGCAAGACCGAGCCCAGCAAGAGCGTGCGCAAGCCCCCAATGCGGTCACAAATCACGCCCGAGACCAAGCGGCTCACAATGCCGCACGCGAGCATGACTGCCAACATTTGCGCCCCGCGCGCCGCGCCAAACCCCAAATCCGCGCAATAGGCCACGATGTGCACCTGAGGCATGGCCATCGCCACACAACAGGCCACCCCGGCCACACACAAGAGCATTTGCGCCAAGCCGGGCGACAACCCAAACGGCCGCTCGCTGTTGACCGCATGGCCCCCGGCCATCGCCGGCCCCGTCTCTACCGCCACCAGCGGCGGGCGTTGGCGCATGGCCAGCGCCAGAATGGCCATACCCACCCCACACACCAAGCCCATGAGCCAGTAAGTCTCGCGCCACCCAATCGTCTCGATGCCCCACTGCGCCACCGGCGGCCAGAAGGAGCCCGCCACATAGTTCCCACTCGCGCATATCGCCACCGCAATGCCGCGGCGCTTGTTCCACCACAACGCCGTATCCGCCATGAGCGGCGCGAATGTAGACGAACTGCCCAGCAGCCCCAACAACAAACCATGCGCCAGGGCAAAACTCGTCATGCTCGTGGCATAACTCGCCCAAACAAAGCCCCCCAAGACGGCCAGCGCCCCGAGCCACAGCACGCGCATGATGCCCCAGCGATCGGCCAACCGCCCCGTGAACAAGCCCCCCAGGCCAAGCGCCAACATCATCCAGGTGTAGGGCAGCGATGCATCGCCCCGGCTCACCCCAAACTCCGCCTGCACCGTGGGCAAGACCACCGAGACCGTGTACATGGAGCTATTGCCCAAAGTCACCAACCCCAAGGTCGCCAATAACCGCCATGCCGCGTAACGGGAATCAATCAGGCTGGGGTCGGCGGGGGTGTGGGGCATGTAGAGCTCAGTAACCTTCAAAACATGGCGAGCAGGCGCAAAAACGAAGCATTTTGCGCATTATCCAATGCCTCATGGACGGATCAAAGCGTTTTGTTGCAGCGCTTCCAGACTCACATAGTCCAGCGCCCGCTGGTGCGTACTCTCCAAAATCACGGGCGGGGCCACGCCGGCTTCATAGGCCTCTTTCCAGCGCAGCGCGCACAGGCACCAGCGGTCGCCCGCGCGCAGGCCGGCAAAGCGCCATTGGGGTTGCGGGGTGATGAGATCGTTGCCACGGGAGAGCGAGAACCGCAGAAAGTCGTCCGTCATGCGAGCGCAAATCACATGCGAGCCCGTGTCGTCCTCCCGCGTGTTGCAGCAGCCATCACGGAAATACCCGGTGAGCGGGTCATACGAACACGGCACCAGGGCATCGCCAAGGACATTCAAGGCTTCGGTAGTCATCATGGGTCAAGCTTTGTGTTCAGTGAGTCTGTGTTCATTCATTGGGGCCAAATGTTTGAGCCCCTAGGTTATTGGGGGTTGCATGGCACACCCGTTTACTGATCATATCCGTGGTCAACACCACCGAAACCGGGTAGCCAGGCGATGACTTAAAGAATGAATTAAAACTCAGCTTCAATTAGTTTTAGAACAATCGGTTCCAGCCGAGCAGCTCCGTATGCGCTCAAATGGTCATCATCGTAATAGAACGAAAAATCAGATTCTCCAAAAACACACCGATATCGATCACAGAAATAGGAATCAGGGTTGATAAGATTCACCTGCTGCAGAGCGAATTGCTGAAGAAAGAAACTTCTATTGAACTCCTGCAAACGCTCATGCTCAGCCACGGAGATTGAAAATTTATCAATTAATTTTTTTACCTCAGCCTGCTTACGTTCGTGGAAACTAGAAATACTTGCGTAAACCTTTTTGGGGTCAATTTTTTGTTGCGGAACCTGCAAAAAAACGACAACACGTGCCCCAATCGATTCGTATGCGGCGGCTGTATCTTTAAATCCCTTGATAAATGCAGATCGCGAACTTTCAAGACTCAACTCTTGCGAATCAATTGAAGTTAAAAAATAGCCTCGCATCGTTTTTCCATACTCGCCCTGGGTATATAAGCTCCATCGCCCCAGAAGAAATACAGTCTTGATACCGTGTTTTTTTACGTATTCGAACTGCTTCTCCGCCAGACTGCGACATACATCAGTACCCCAATTCCCTTTGCGAACATCAACTCCAAGAAAAGGCAAACATCCCCCCAGACCGTTATGAACATATGAAAATTGATGCTTTTTCCCCATGCTATCCAATAGAGGATTCAGCATAGCGGAGTGACTGTCTCCCAATAGCGCAAATTTTGGGGTTTTTGCGTTGGGGTCTCCCAAGTGACAAAAAGGAACATGAGCAGTGGTGTGTCCGCTTCCATCGTCGCATGATGCCCGGTAATCTTTTGCTTGAAATCCTTTAGCAACTGTATCGTTTACTTGAACACGCCCACGAATATGGCCAGCGTGAACCAACCATCCAAAGGACAAGAAAAAAATCGAGCCTGCAAGCATGAGAAACACAATGAATTGGCGATCTACTTTTCTTCGATCGCGACAGGGTTGCTCAACAAAGCGCCAAGTGATGTAAGCCAATAGAAAAACGACTAAGACCAAGAGCACCATGCTGGATTGCCCAAGCTCAGATAAACTGACATGACGAGCAAAAGCAAAAATAGGCTGATGCCACAAATACGCGCTATAACTAATTAAACCCGTGGTGACCAGGACGTTGTGACCCATGATCGCTCCAACCAAGGTTGAAGGGGTGGCAAACATGATGAGTAAAGCCGCTCCCAGCGTAGGAACCAGCGCAGAAAGACCAGGAAATTGAGTTCGATGGTCAAACATGATGATGGCCACCACAATTAAGAAAAGACCTGTAACGGCTCCCAATTCAATCGTGACGTGTCGCATGCGATTGGTACGAAAATACGGAATCAGATAAACAAGCAAAGCTCCGATTAGTAATTCCCAACCTCTTGAAAACAACAAGAAAAACGAAGCAGCGGGCCTATCTCTGACTAATGATTCTGAGTAAACTAAGCAAACCACTAACAGTCCTAGAAGAGCCCACCACATGAATCTCCTTCGGTTATGGGAGAGTGCAAGGACAAGCGGAGGGAAAATCAAATAGAACTGCTCTTCTACCGCAAGACTCCATGTATGCACTAAGGGCTTCAATTCGGAAGCCGCATCAAAGTAGCCACTTTCGATGAGAAAAAGTTGATTCGAGAGAAAAATCGAAACTGCAAACAGACTTTCCCCGAAATCAACAAAGTCAGACGGCATCAACCAATTCCACGCAAGGGGAATGGAGGCAAGCATCACCAAGTAGAGAGCCGGAAGAATTCGTCTTGCTCTCCGTTCATAAAATTTTAAAATTGAGAAAGAGTCTGAAGAAATTTCATCGACGATCAGTGAAGTAATCAGGTATCCGCTGATCACAAAGAAGATATCAACGCCAACGAATCCCCCGGTGAATCCCGGAATTCCTGCGTGAAAAAAAATCACGGGCACGACAGCCAAAGCCCTCAAGCCGTCTATTTCTCTTCGATAACTAATCATGCTCGTGAATCGTTAGGGCACCCTTCCTCCAAACAACAGAAAAATCCCCACAATGTATTACTATGGAGACAGATTATACCAAATAAATAGTATTTAATAATACACGCGAGCGCTCTATGCTTAACCGATAAAGCAGTGAAACCTAGGGGTGTGATTCATTTGATCCGTAGCGCGTGTCACGGGTGAAAAAGCAATTCAAGTCCGGCAAGCCAGGTCACTGAGCTAACCCGTCGCGATAGAACCGCAGAAAGTCGTCGATCATGCGCGCGTAAATCACGTGCGAGCACGTGTCTTCCTCGCGCGAGTTGCAGCAGCCATCACGCAATACCCGGTGAGCGGGTCATAAGAATACGGTACCAGGGCAACGCCAAGGACGTTAAAGGCCTCGAGACTTAAAGTCACTCCCACTCAATCGTCGCCGGCGGCTTGCTGCTGACGTCGTAGGTGACGCGGTTGATGCCGCGCACTTCGTTGATGATGCGGCCGGAGACGCGTTTGAGGAGGCTGTAGGGGAGTTCGGCCCAGTCGG
>JACCDX010474015.1_pt1 | contig 10491 bp, 7 predicted proteins | sample 7449681 | NCBI WGS metagenome assembly JACCDX01 (sample SAMN15323450, study PRJNA562643) | freshwater metagenome | isolation source: river surface water | place: USA:Blue River Watershed | collected 2017-08-18
GAATTATCATTTTTGCGTGCATACTTTGTACGAAGTCGAGGCGTAGTAAGAATTGTCCCAATATCAGCCAAGATATTTAGCGTTACATACAACGTTGCAATCATTAACGTGATTGCCTGCACAACGGGCAGATCCTGTCCCTTTACAGACTCAATCATGATTGTTCCAATTCCAGGGTAAGCAAATACCGCCTCAACCACTACGACTCCGCCAGCAAGCCAAGCAAGCTGAAGGGCGATCACTTGAATCGTTGGCGCAATCGCATTTGGTAGGGCGTGACGAAGAATTACAGTTCGCTCCGACAAGCCCTTTAACCGCGCCATTTGAATGTACTCAGACTCCATGACCTCAATCATTGAACCGCGCATAATTCGAGAGACATATGGAGTAACAGCTAACACGAGTGTCAGGGTTGGCAGAACCAACGACATTGGCTCTGACCACGCCAAAGTGCCTGGATCCAAAAATGAAATTGCAGGAAAGATTTGAAAGACGTTTGTGGCCAGCACAAAGATTATGATGATTGCGACAACAAACTCTGGAATTGCAGCAAAGATTAAGGTGATAACAGAGGAGATATTGTCGAAAGCTTTGCCTCTCCTCACAGCGGCGATGACACCAATGAGAATTGAAAGCGGCATTGCAACAATGCCCGAGGTTGCCATCAGAATTAATGTGTTCTTGATTCGCTCAGAAAGAAGTTCGTTGACTGTTGATTCACCCGTTAAGGTCATTCCAAAATCAAGGTGGAGCGCATCCCATGCCCACCGTGTGTACTGCTGCCAAATTGGATCGTTTAGGTGTAGCTGTTCACGGATAGCTTCAAGTCTCTCCGGAGTAGCGGTGTTTGTAAGATAAGCAACAGCGGCATCACCGGGAAGTGCTTGAGTGGCTAGGAATACAAGGACGGAGAGCGCAAGAACGATCGGTATACCCGCAATTATGCGACCGAGTACAAAGAGGAGTAATCCTCCCTGGTTAAAGAACTCTCTGACCTTTTTCATGCTTAAGCCTTCTTTATTCCCTCTAGTGAACCAGCGATTGATTCATCGAGAATTACCAACGTGCGAGCACCATCGCCCTTACGCAGACGTTCAAATGCATCTTCAATGCCGTTGATGTCGGTTACGTGTGAAACGACATCTGCAACGTTGATACGACCTTCACCAGCCATAGCAATCATCTGTGGAAGTTCAACAGGTACGTTCGCTGAACCATAAAGACTTCCCTTTAGACCTTTTTCAGAGAGGAACTCAATCGCAGGAATTGATACCTCAACACCACGTGGAGCAAGTCCCACAACGATTGCTGTTGCACCTGCACGGATTACATCCCACGCGTTGCGAATCGTTTCTGGGCGACCAACAACCTCAAATGCATGATCTACTCCGCCAGGAACAATCGCCATGACGTCGGCAACAACGTTCTTCTTAGATGCATCGACAACGTGTGTTGCTCCATGCTTCTTTGCGCGCTCAAGGTTTGCAGGCTGCATATCTACTGCGATGATTTTGCTAGCACCAGCTAAGCGAGCACCCGCAACAACCTGAAGTCCTACGCCGCCACAACCAATGACAGCAACGGTCTCACCGATTTGAACCTTGGCTGCGTTACGTACGGCGCCAATACCTGTCATAACTCCGCAACCAAGAAGGGCTGCCTGCCATAGCGGGACATCAGCTTGTACAGGAACAGCAGAGCCCGCTGGAACCACAGCCTTTTCAGCAAAGCAGGAAACAAAGTTAAAGTGGCGAAGCTCTGTGCCGTTCTTCTCGTGAAGACGTGAAGTTCCATCTAGAAGATTGCCTGTGTAAGCGTGCTCACCGGCAACTTCGCAGAGGTTAAACCGTGTAGCGATGCACTCCTTACATTGACGACAAGGTGGAACGAAGTTAAAGGCAACACGATCGCCAACCTTTACATTTGTAACGCCGGCGCCAATCTCTTCTACAACTCCAGCGCCTTCATGTCCAAGGATGATTGGCCAACGCGTAGTTCCAAGGTTTCCATCTGCAAGGTGAACATCTGAGTGACATACGCCAGCTGCCGCGATGCGAACAAGGATTTCGCCCGCCTTCGGAGCATCGAGCTCTACATCTGCAATCTCAATCGGTGAGTTACCGCGGGTGATTGCAGCTTTGATTGTTTGCTTGCTCATTATTTGTCTTTTCCTTTTCCCTTGTCTCCGAGGCTTTCTTCGAACCGTGCATCGCGCCAAGCTAGTGCTTGCTTGAGGCCTTCCTTACGAACAATGTCATCAAACTCCTTTTGTTCAGGACTATCGCTTCCATTGAGGATCGCAGACACATCCATATTTGCGCTGATTGCTTGGCGAATACCTGTTGCCTCTTGCGCGCGGATTAGACCAATCTTTGTTAAACGAAGCGTTGATAGGGGAGTAGGTGCAATCTTCTTGATAAGTGCACGAACTTCATCATGGAGGGTTTCCTCGGTCACAATCTTGTTAATAAGACCGATACGGAGCGCTTCCTCTGCATCGATTGTGTCGCCTGTAAAGAGGAGTTCGTTAGTTTTCTTTTGTCCAATAACAAATGGCATCAAGAGAGTTGCAGGACCAGAGCCATACTTAACCTCTGGCTCACCAAACTTAGCTTTATCTGTTGCAATAATCATGTCGCACGCCATCGCCAACTCGCAGCCACCAGCAAGCACCCAGCCATGTACAGCGGCGATAGTTGGCTTAGGAAATGACCAAAGCTGCATCGTGAGTGAGACGTCATCTTCAAGAATTCCGTGCCAGCGAAGCGCTCCACTGATCTCATCCTCGGCCAGCTCGGAGAGATCGTATCCACTTGAGAAGGCACGACCATTGGCGGTAAGCACTAAAACCTTGGTGTTGTCATCTACTGCAGCGCTGTTGAGCTCTGCTCGCAGTTCATTAACCATGTCGTAGTTAATGGCGTTTAACTTATCTGGTCGGTTGAGAGTTATCCATCGTGTTGGGCCAACTTGCTCAACTGTAATAGTTTTCATTTACTTACCACCTTCTGAATCGATTACTACGAGTGCATCAACTGCGATGGTTGCTTTGTCATAGACAATCATCGGATTTACATCAATTTCAACAATCTCTGGATGTTCTTTAGATATCCGCCCTAGAGTCACCAAAGTCCTTGCAAGCACTCCGTGAGTATCATCCAAACCAGCCTCTTGCACCATCGCCTTAGCGGTATCCAAATCAATCGGGCCAAGCATGGTGACCGGCTTCTTAGACTCAACCGTTACCCCGCCGTGACCTACGGCAAGGATTGGTCCGAACTCTTCATCGCGAACCATTCCAACGAGTGCCTCTAAGCCCTTAGGAATCTGCGCAGCGATAAATGCACTTCCGCCAAGTTTTTCAACAGCGGCGGTAGCCTCATCTTCAGAGTTAATATTGAGAATAACTCCACCACCTGCGCTCTTATGTGCAGGTCCATCACTTTTTACTACAACAGGAAATCCAAGGCTCTTTGCTACAGCTGCTGCTTGTGATGCAGAGGTAACACGCTTGCGTGATGCGATGGGAACACCGTAGCGCTCGAGAATCTCTGCAGACTCATACTCAGGCAACGCACCTGTGCGAGTGACAACATCTGAGATTTCAATTGGCTCACCAAACTCTTGATGAAGTGTTGCTGCCTTCTTCCACGCACCGGCACGACCAAGTGCTTGCATCGCGCTGTTGATTCCACGAAGGAGTGGAAGCTCATACTTTGCACAGATATCTAAGATTGATTGGGGCGCATCCACTGAATGAACAGAGACAACAGCAGGGGCGATGTCGTACTTCTCGGCCGTTTTTCCAAGTGACTCAACGATCATGTTGCACCAGACAAGCTCGTCATCTCCACGGAAACGAGAGATATCAACTTGAGCAACAAGGGTGTCGTACGCCTTAGATTCAGCAAGGATTTCCATAGAACGCGGGAAGACAACCTCAGGTGCATCAACACCCCATGCATCGAGTGGGTTTTGTGGATGCTGGTAGTTAGGGAACTCTTTATTGAGCTGTACAGCTGTCTTTTCAGGAAGCACGGCAAAGGTAAGCCCGTTTTGTTCCGCACGATCTGCCATTAATCCGCACTCGCCACCTGACTCAGATACGGCGCTAACTCGAACACCCTTTGGCCTGCGCTTCTTACCCAAAACCTCGAGTGTTTCAACCATCTCTGGGAAGTCTTCAACCTCAATCGCAGAGAATCGCTTGAGAGTTGCAGAGAACGCCTGATTTGACCCAACGACTGCGCCGGTGTGCGCTAGTGCGATTCTCTTTGCAACTCCGGACTTTCCAACTTTGAGTGCAACAACTGGTTTACCTGCTTGTGCGCATTTTTCAAGAGCTTCGATAAAGGCTTCTGGCCTGCGAATGGTTTCGATAAAGATTCCGATCGCACGGGTCTGTTCATCATCTGCCATGAAGTTCATGAAGTCAGAGACGTCACGGTTGAGTTCGCTTCCAGTTGATGCAATGAAGCGGAATCCAATGCGAGGACCAATCGTTGTAAACGCCTCAGCAATAGATCCTGATTGAGCGGAGATTCCAACATGTCCCTTGACGAAAGAGTCGGAGATCGAACCGATCCAAGGAGAGCCGCCGGGTTTTGCTATTCCCATACAGTTTTGACCAATGATCATCGACCCGTTTTCCGCTGCCCGCTCACGTATTCTCGATGCGATCTTTGGTCCTTCAGCACCGGCTTCGCTACCAAGACCCGGGAAGAAGAATGCGCGTGTGCCGCGATCCATCAACTCGTACACAGCGTTCTCCATGCGCTCGTGCCCGACCATTACCACAGCAAGCTCAGGTGTGCGGGAGAGATCTGCAATAGATGGAACACAGTTAAGTCCTAGAACCTCTGACTTACTTGGATGAACGCCTTGCACTGGAGTTCCACTACTGAGCATGTTGCGAACAACTGCGGCGCTTCGAATAGAAGGGCCGATGATGACGCTAGAGGCAGGATCGATCAGCGTGTGTACTGGTCGTAACTGCTCGCTCATGTGGGAATCTCTCTTTCGTTAGTTGTTGAGTTAGAAGTTCATGTTGATGTACTGAAGCTCTTGATACTCCAAGAGGCCGTCCTGTCCACCTTCGCGTCCATCGCCAGAGCCCTTTGTTCCACCAAAGGGTGTTTGTACATAACCGAATGAGGCTCCGTTGATGACAACCATTCCGTACTCAAGGGCTTCAGAGACGCGGTGTGCAATCGCCATGTCCTTGGTAAATAGGTATGCGCCAAGTCCTGACTCAGATGCATTTACTGTTTCAAGAAGCTCTGCCTCTGATGTAAATGGCTCGAAAGCTACAAGTGGACCGAAGGTTTCGTGGCAGGTAACTAACGCGTCCTTTGGAGCGTTAACAATTATTGTTGGTGAGCACCAACGCTTTGGATCGATTCCTGCTGGAAGCTCTCCACCAGTAATAACCTTTGCACCACGCTTCTTAGCATCCTCAAGCTGTGCATTGACGCGGTCGACAGCCTCAGGAGAGATCATTGGGCCAACTTCAAAATCTCCCTTTGTTCCATGTCCAAGACGAAGCGCCTCGACAGCCTTGGTTGCAGCTGCTGTGAACTTATCGAAGATATCTTTGTGAACCATTACGCGGTTAGGTGCAACGCAGCTCTGACCCTGGTTAGCAAACTTTCCTGCCATTAAGTTGCTGACCGCAATATCGATATCTGCATCAGGAAAGACTATGAAGGGTGCAACTCCGCCGAGTTCAACGGTTACCTTCTTAAGCTGTGCACCACCGCGCTCTGAGAGCATGCGGCCAATCTCAGTTGAACCGGTGAATGAAATCTGACGGACCTCAGGTGACTCAATGAGCACATCACCAATAGGGGCTGGCTCGCCACATACGAGGTTAAGCACACCTGCAGGAAAACCTGCATCGTGGAAGACTTCAAAGATCTTTATTGCTGAAAGTGGTGTCTCTTCAGCCGGCTTTGCAACGATTGTATTTCCAGCTGCTACAGCTGGAGCAATCTTGCGCAGAAGCATCGCGTTAGGAAAGTTCCATGGAGTAATACATGCAACAACACCGCGTGCGCGACGACGAAGATAAAAGCGCTGATTCAGGGAGTCACTTGGAACAATTGTTCCGTTGCTGCGACGAATCTCTTCTGCATACCAAAGAAGGTAGTCAGCTCCCCAAAGAACCTCTCCAACGGCTTCACCAATTGGCTTACCCTGTTCGAGGGTCATGACTTCACCGATTTCCTGGGCGCGTTCAATAAAGAGAGCGTTAGCTTTACGAAGGTATGCAGCGCGCTCATTAGCATTGAGGTTGCTCCAACCTTTAAATGCGTTGTGTGCTGCAACTACAGCTGCACGTGCTTCATCGCGACCAGCTGCTGGTACGGATGCAATCACCTCACCTGTTGCTGGGTTTTCAACGTTGAGCACAGCTTTGCTTGCAGGTAGAACCCATTTACCATCGATGTAGATACCGCTCTTAACTGAGATCGTCATGATTAGTTCTCCTCATCATCGGTAAGAATGTCTGGGAATCCTGGTGCACGAAGTTCAACGCCAACAGCGTCTTCGAGAAGTTTGATCACCTTTGGTGACCATGCATCTCCGCCGTACTGCGCTTTTCCGCGCACAAAAGCCTGCTCCGTTATGGCTGCTAACTCAAGAGGTACTCCGAAGGTACGACCCATCTCTGTAGCAAATCCAATGTCCTTAAGCGCTAGATCCATAGTGAATCCGATGTTGTATGAGCCGCTTAAAACTAACTGGCTCTCAGTTTCATGAACAAAGCTTGTTCCAGATGAGGCTTTAATAGCTTCAAAGGATGTTTTTAGGTCGAGGCCACCTTGCTTAGCAAGCATCATCGCTTCGCCAGCGGCAACAAGGTGAATGAAGGCCAACATATTTGTAATGACCTTGATGATTGAGGCGTTACCTAGGGGGCCCATGTAGAAGTTCTTGCCACCAACAGCCTCAATGACCTTTTGGCACTTTTCATAAACTGCTTTGTCGCCACCGATTAAAACGGTGATCTTTCCTGAAGCAGCCTTATGTACTCCACCAGTTACAGGTGATTCAAGTGTGTCGATTCCCTTAGCAGCTGCAAGCTCTGCAATCTCTTCAATAACATGGCGATCATTTGTGCTCATCTCCATCCATACGCCACCCTTTTTGAGACCGGCAAGGACACCGTTGTCAGAGAGCATGACCTTCTTTACGACAGCTGGAGATGGAAGACATGTAATAACAATGTCCACATTCTCTGCTAACTCTTTTGGAGTATTGGCCCACTTTGCGCCCATTTCGATTAGAGACTTTGCAGACTCCTTACGAATGTCATTTACGGTTAGGTCGAAACCATTTCTTTGCAAACTGGTTGCTAGGTGAACACCTAAGTTTCCTAAACCGATATAGCCAACGCGCATTGCTCTTCTCCTCGTGATGTCATTACTGCTTGGATTGTTATTTGAAATCGATGAAACTTTTTAATCTACAGATGTTTGGTGCATTTCAAGATGAAGGCGATCGCCGGTGTAAGGGTGTGCAGCCGCGACCTCTTCATTAAGTTCAACACCTAAACCAGGATCGGTTGTAGGTAGGAAGTATCCGTTCTCCCATGGAAGAGGCTTCTTAAGCAGCTTCGCATGGAAGTTCTCCATCTTTCCGATGGACTCTTGAATGAGGAAGTTTGGTGTTGAAAGATCAACGTGAAGGTTTGCAGCAGCCTCAATAGGGCCTGCATAGAGATGAGGCGCGATTTGGGCGTAGTGAGTCTCTGCGATTGCAGCGATCTTCTTTGTCTCCATGATTCCACCAACTCTGCCAATTGCAGGTTGAAGAATCGCAGCTGCGTTATTGCGCAGCACTCGAGCAAACTCGTACTTGGTGGCAAGACGCTCACCGGTTGCCACAGGGATTGATGTTGCTGCTGCAACGCGTCCCATCTCCTCAGGCATATCTGGGGGAGTTGGCTCCTCAAACCAGAGTGGATCAAACTTTTCTAACCGCTTTGCTAAACGGATAGCACTAGCCGGAGTCATTTGTCCGTGCGTGCCAAAGAGGAGATCGACCTTGTCTCCAACAGCATCCCGTAGCTGCTTTACAAACTTTTCCGTGAAGTTAAGAATCTCAAGGGTTAGCTGGCGTGGGTCAAAGGCAGAGTAAGGGCCAACGGGATCAAACTTTAGTGCGGTAAAGCCATCCTTTATATAGACAGCTGCGCGCTCACAGGAGATGTCGGCGTTTGAGTAAACGGAGTTGTCTTTTCCGGGAGCTGGATAAATGTATGTATAGCTGCGAACACGGTCGCGAACCTTGCCGCCAAGTAGGTTGTAAACAGGCTGGTTTGTTTCTTTACCCATGATGTCCCAGCAAGCGGTTTCAATTCCAGAAAGAATTGCCATCATGGAGACATCTGGGCGTTGAGTAAAACCAGCTGAGTAAGCACGACGCCAAAGAGCTTCAATATCAAAGGGTGATGTGCCGATTACATATCTTCCAACAACATCATCGATCATCTTTTCTACTACAGCAGGGTGGAAGGGCACGGCATAAACCTCGCCAATGCCCTCCACACCACTGTCAGTAGTGAGTTTAACGAAGACCCAAAATGCACCACCATCATGCGGTGCAGGTGTGCCGACTACGAAAGTCTTAGCACTTACGATCTTCATTAAAACTCCTTCTGTTACTTGTAGTTGAGCTTTGAATTAAGCAGTAAAGCCAACAGAGCGAAGTGTGAAGTTGTTGAGTGAGTTACCTGAAGGGTGACCACCACCAAATCCATCAATCTTTGCACTGTGAGCATCTAACTTGTTATAGAAGGATGTAATGATGTATCCACCCTCGTTGTACTCAATCTTCTGAGCATCAGCAATTATTTCATTACGGAGGCTCTTATTTGGAGTCTTCAGAGCCTTTGCAATCAGTGCTTCATACTCTGCATTGCTCCAACCGGTCTCCTTGGCATAGTCGCCGCCGCAGTAAACAAGTGTCGCTGCTTCCAAGTAAGTACGGTTGATGTAGTAATCCATTGCAAAGACTGATGCTCCTGGCCAACCATCCCAGAAGTCAGAAGGTGTGGTGACCTTTACGGTTACGCCAGCCTGCTTTGCGTTGAGAGCAAAAATCTGTGGGATTGTAAGCATTCCTGCTGCATCATCTTCAGTTTTAAGCTCCATCTCTGGAATTGTTACCCCTGAAGACTTAAGAAGTGACTTCGCCTTCTCAGGATCGTAGTCACGTTGCTTAAGCTTTGTGTCATAAGCCTCGTCATAACGACCAAGTACGTCATTACCCATTTGTGCATAACCACTGTAAGCCTGCTTTACAACAGCCTCACGGTCAATCATCAAACGGAATGCTTGACGAACTTTGACGTCAGTAAATGGTGCCTTAAGGCAGTTCATTGCGATTGGAACGTAAGCACCTGTCTTGGCATTTAAAACCTTAAGGGCCTTGTTAGCCTTAACTGTAGATACCTGTGAGTTAGGTAGATCTGTAATCGCATGTACTTGACCGCTCTTCAGCGCATTTACGCGGGCTGTCTCATCTGGAATAGAGATAATCTCTACAGAGTCAACGTATGGCTCACCTGTGCGCCAGTAGTTAGCGTTCTTTGTGTATACGCTCTTAACGCCTGGTGTAAATGACTTGTACTTAAATGGACCTGTTCCAACTGGTGATGCTGCATTGTATCCAACAGGAACGATACCCATCGCGTAGTTTGAGAAGATTTCATCAAAAGTAACGTTCGCAGTCTTCAATGTGATTGAAACTGTGTATGCGTCAATTTTCTTAAGCTTTGTTAGATCCACGCCAGAAAGAGATCCAGAACGGATTGCCTTTGTTGCCGGATCGAGAACTCGCTTAATCGTGAAGATAACATCATCTGCAGTCAGAGTGCGTCCATTGTGGAACTTAATACCTTTTTTAACTCGAACAGTCCAAACGTTACCTGTCTTATTGGGTGTGAAAGATTCTGCAAGCTCGTTAACTAGCTTGAAGTTTGAGTCACGAGTTACTAGGCGATCGTATAGCTGGTACTGACGTGCAGTATCAGCAGTGAAGCCTCCGAGGTGTGCATCCTGAGTTTCCTTGGTGCTTCCTGATCCAACACCGATCTTTAGGACTCCGCCTCTTTTTAATCTTGCAGTTGCTGCATTTGCAGAAGGAGCAAGCATTGCACCGCTACCAGCAATCAGAAGACCACCAGTCGCAGCTCCCATAAGTACGCCACGACGCGATAGATCGCCGATGCCGTTGTTATCTTGTTCTTGCATTTTGTTTCCTCTCCTAGCTAGGAAAGATAAACGCTCGCGATGGGCGTTTATCTGTACTGCATTTACTTCTTACCGAGACCCTTTGTTGGAGCTCCAATGAGGATTGCGGTATTTCCGAGCGCTAAATCTCCCTCATGCATACGTTGGTGTGCATCAGGAATTTCATCGAATGTCAGCACTTCACCGAGTGCTGGGTGGATTGCTCCAGAGGTGAGCATCTTGTTAAATTCAA
>JACCDX010921468.1_pt1 | contig 10491 bp, 9 predicted proteins | sample 7449681 | NCBI WGS metagenome assembly JACCDX01 (sample SAMN15323450, study PRJNA562643) | freshwater metagenome | isolation source: river surface water | place: USA:Blue River Watershed | collected 2017-08-18
GCGCGAAGGCGGCGGCAGGAACTGCGACCGCGCGGAGAGCAGGCAACACGCCCCAAGCAACAGCTGAGCGGGCACGAATTCGACGGGTGAGCGGGAAGCGACCATGGCGATGGGCGGCACTTACCAAGACGGTCGAGCCGCCGGTTTCCGCTAGCACCAGACCTCAAAAACCTGTCTACGAAACACCCGCCGTGACGAACTGGCGTCCGTTCTCGTCGCTCGGGCGATGGACTCAGGCGAACTCGACGGCGGTCTGCGCTTCGATCTCTTCGATCGTGGTCAGGCCGAGCAGCACTTTCTTCAGGCCGTCGTAGCGGAGCGGCCGGTAGCCGTGCTGGCGCGCCAGCCGTCCCAACTCGGCGCCACTGCGGCGGGACGAGATGCACTCCCGCATCTCGTCGCTCACGAGCATCAATTCGTGAAACGCGACGCGGCCCTTGTAGCCCGTGTGGTTGCACACATGGCAGCCGCGCCCGCGGTAGAAATCGACTTCGGGCATTTTCTCGTCGGAAAAATAGCGGCGCAGCACGTCCTCGGTGGGGCGGTAGGATTCCTTGCAGTTCTCGCAGATGCGCGCGGCGAGTCTCTGGCCCAGCACCGCCACGACGGACGGCGCGACGAGGTAGGGATCGACGCCCATCTCCTGCAGCCGCACGATCGCCTCCGGGGCCGTGTTCGTGTGCAGCGTCGCCAGGACGAGGTGACCGGTGAGCGAAGCTTCGCAGGCGATCTTGGCCGTCTCCAGATCGCGAATCTCGCCGACGAGGAGGATGTCCGGGTCCTGACGCAGGAGCGCGCGCAGCATGCGGGCGAAGGTCATGTCGATCTTCGGCTGCACCTGGGTCTGATTGACGCCGGCGAGGCGCAGCTCGATCGGGTCTTCGACCGTGGAGATGTTGACGTCGGGCAGGTTCAGTTCCGCCAGCGCGGCGTAGAGCGTGGTGGTCTTGCCCGACCCGGTCGGACCTGTGACGAAGATGATGCCGTTCGGGTTGCGCAGCATCCGACGGAACGGCCCGAGCACGGCACGCGAGATCATCATCTTGTCGAGCGACAGCAGGGATTTTCCCGTGGTGCTGCCGAGCACGCGCACGACCGCCTTCTCGCCGTATTGCGTGGGAATTGAGGAAAAGCGGAAATCAACGTTCGTCGTGCCGAACGGCAGCGTGAAACGCCCGTCGGACGGCAGGCGCGCCTCGGTGATGTCGCAGCCGGCGAGAAACTTCAGGCGCGCGGTGACGGAGGAGTGCAACTTGCGCGGGAAGGTGAGCACTTCGGTGAGGTTGCCGTCGATGCGGTAGCGCACCTTCGACTCCTGCTCGCCGGGCTCGATGTGGATGTCGCTGGCGTTGCGCCGCAGGGCGAAGAGCACGACGGCGTCGAGGAACTGCACGACCTGCTTCGACTCCGCGAGGCGGGCGATCTCGCGGCCGCCGGCGGTCAAATCTCCGCCCGCGGTGAACGCCTCGAGTTCCGCAGCGGCGTTCAGCGCCGCGTCCAGCGATGTCTCCGACGCGTAATGCAACCGCAGGTGGTCCGCGACATCCGCCGGCCAGGAAAACACCGGGCTGATCTCCCGTTGGCAAATGTGACCGAGGCGTCGCACGGTGGCGGCGTCCTCCGGACGCGACATCGCCACGGTCAGCGTATCCCCGAGCACCTGCAGGGGCAGTGCGCCGACCTTCATGGCGATTTCCGCGGGGATGAGCGAGATCGCGTCGTCGCTGATCACGACGGAATCGAGCGCCACGTAGGCGAAGCCGACACGCTGCGACCAGAGCTTGCCCGCTTCAGCGCGCTCCACGATTCCCGTCGCGACCAACTCCTCGAGCAGATCCAGCGGCGTCTTGGCCACCCGCGCGCGCGCATCGAGATCACAGGCTTGGGTGAAACTTCGCAGGCTTCGGATCGACCTCAGCAGGTCGGAGGAATTTTCACTTTTCACGGCGCGCCCCTCCCTTGGCTTTGAAGGCGCGGCGGATGTCCTTTTGGCGGAGCTTTTCCTGACCAAAGCCGCCGGTGCGACGTTCAGCGGCGACCTCGGCGAGCAATTCCTTCAAGGAGTAGCGGGTTTCGCGCAAGACCGTGGCGGCGGGGGCAGGTTGGGATCCGGGCATGACTCACATTCTCCCCGCAGATGAATTGCCGGGCCCCGGCATCACTTCCAAGAGCAGCGCCTTCATCTCCTCGGGCGGTGTGTCCTTGAGAATATAGTTCGTCGCCCCGGCGTTTAGAGCCTCCTCGACCGTGTGGCGCACGTTGACCGAGGTGAGAATCACGACCGGCACGCCGCCATCGAGCGCCCGCATCTCGCGCAGGACATCGAGGCCGCTCTCGCCGACGAGGTTGAGGTCGAGCAGCACCAATTCGGGCAGGGCGCGGGCGAAATGCGCCATCGCTTCCTCGCGTCCGGCCGCTTCGAGCACTTCGGCAGCGCCAAATGCATCTTTCAGGACCATGCGCAGGTATTTGCGGACATGCGCCTCGTCGTCGACAACCAGGACTCGGGGGCTCGAGTTCATGCGTCCGAGCGTGCGGTGGCGGCGGCGGACGGCGAGCCGGAAGTTCCCGCAATCGAACACCGCAGCCAGAATCGCGAGCCCCGGCCGAGCGCCGAGTCGCACCCGACCTCGCCGCCATGCCACTCAACGATCGACTTCACGATCGAGAGGCCGAGGCCGGTGGAAGACTCCTGGCCGGTGGGACGCGGGGTGAGGCGGCGAAATTTCTGGAACAGCTTCGCTTGGTCCTCCGCCGAGAGTCCGGGGCCCGTGTCCTGCACGGAGAACTCCCACCCTCCCGCTTCGACAGCGAGCCGCACGATGACGCGCGCGCCGAGCGGCGAGTATTTCACGGCGTTGCTCACGTAGTTGTCGAAGGCCTCGCGCAGCAGCTGCGCGTCGGCGGTGGCGCGCAGTTCCGCAGGGAGATCCACCTGCAACTGCTGGCGTTTCCGCGCGGCGGAGGCCGCGTTGAACCGCACCACGGCCGCGACGATCGGCACCAGGTCGCACGGCGCCGGTTTGACGGCGATCGCGCCGGTATCCAAGCCCTCGTTGGTCAGGATGCCGCGCACAACCTCCAGCATGTGCCGGGCCGCGCCGCGGATGGTGTCGAGCGTCTCCGCCTCCTCGGCGGCCTCCGCGCCCGGCTGGCGGCGCTTGGCGTTGAGCATCAGCTCGGACATGCCGGCGATCGAGCTGAGAGGGTTCTTCAAATCGTGCGAAGCGATGCGCAGCAGCTCGCTCTTCGCTTCGTTGGCGCGATGAGCCCGGTCGCGCTGCTCCTGGGCCTCCCGCAGGTAGCGCAGGGTCTCGGTGCGCATGGCGTGCGCGCTCCGCGCCACTACGAGCGCGATGAGCAGCGCGAGCAAGACTGACCCAGCCCCCGCGAAGCGGACGACGTTCAGCTGCCGTTGGTAGCTATCCAGCGCGTAGTCGATGCCGACGTAGCCGATGAACTTGCCGGCGGCGTCCTGCAGCGGCGCGCGCGCTTCGATGTAGGCGCCGTGCTCATCCTCGTAGACGCCGGGGAAAACGACGGGGCGTCCTGACCTCAGCATCGGCACAGATTCGCGCCCCAGTGGCGTCTCGGTGTTGGGGCCGAGAAATTCTAGCAGGTCCTGGCTCCGCCCCGCCGTCACTTGTTGCCCGCGGATCTCGTCGTCGACGGAGGTTTGGAGCACGAGGCATTGCTCATCCTTCCCGTTCACGCGCACCGTCCAGAGATACTGGATGCTCGAATGGCTCGCGTGCATCTTGAGCAGAGGCGCGAGGGCACGGCGATAGGCCTCAGCCCGAAACTGCTCGGGGGCAACCAGCTGCTCGTGCGTCTCGACGTCGATCATCGCCGCGGCCGCCACCGTCAAATCGCGCACATGCCGGTGGAGCGCGTCCTGCTTTTGCTCCACTGCGATCGAATAGAGATAGCTCATCGAGCCGACCGCCCCGCCGAAAATCGCCACAAAGAACACCAGCGCGAGCTTGCGCGGGGAGAGTTGAGCCAATCTTTGGGGCGCCATCATACGCAGCATTCAAGAAGCGACCGCCGCCCCCACGCGGCAATGCGATATCTGCGGACGCACCAAACTTCCCCTCGACTCAAATCTGCCCCGCGCTAGCCTGCCCCCACTCTTCGCCCCTCTATGAATCTCGCCCAACGAGTCGTCCTTTGCATGGGCTGCGTCGGAATCACCTTCGTCTGGCTCTTGCCCGCCTCCTATCAAGTCCAAGCCGACGGCACGCGGCTCGAATCCAATTGGCATTGGATCTGGAACGTCCCGCTCGACTGGTCGGTCAGCGTGCCGCTGACCGCGCTGCGCCTCGCCTCGGTCATCGTCTGCGCGGCTGGGCTCTACCTCGCCGTGCGCACCAACGCCAAGAACTGAGGACCTGCCATGCGCCCCTTCGCCGTCCGCCGCTCCCGCGCCTTCACCCTCGTGGAGATCATGATCGTGGTGCTCATCGTCGCGCTTCTCGCCGCCCTCGCGACCTTTGTCATCAAACGCATCCAACACCGCGCCCTGCTCTCGATGATCGAGAACAACCTCCGCCAGGCCTATCAGGCCAAGGAGTTCTATTTCTCAGATACCGGCGACGGCATGGCCGTCGGCTTCATGAAACTGGCCCAGCAGAACTACCTGAAGGAACGCGTCGGTCGGCAGATGCTCGCCGGTGATTCCTACGAGGCCCACCAAGGCTGGCACTACTACCGGCTCTTGCTGCCGGATCAACCCGTCCTCGCCTACCGCGGAGCCACGCCCAACGCGAATTCACGACCGCAGGACCTGATCTGGTATCCGGGCCCGCCGGCCGACGTGGCGGCCTACTTCAGCCATAACACCGTCACCGGGAGCACTGGCACGCCTCAGCCGCCCACCACTCAGCCGCCCGCGGTGACCACGACGCAGCCGCCGCCGGTCCACACCGGCTCGACCGTGCCGCCGACGACGCCCCAAATCACCACCACGGCGACGACCACACCGCCGGCCAACACGCCGCAGACGACCACACCCGCTGTGACCACGCAGCCGACGGTCACGCCCCCCGCGACGACTTCCGGCGGCACCACCACGCCGCCGGCGCAGCAGAATCCCCCCAAGCCCACGCAAAGCGGCCCGGGCAATTCCGACTTCGGTCACTCGCACCACAGCCAAGGCAAAGGCAAGGGCTGAGCGGCGACGGCCGACTCTCTAGGATCGCATCCCGCCTCCCGAGCTAGGCGCCTTCGACCCACACGCCGACGTCGTGGACGCGGTGGAAGTCGGGCGACCACTCGGGGATCGGCGCGAGGTTCCAGCGCCACGTGCGATCCGGGGCGCGCAGGCCGAAGCGCGGGTAAAGCGTCTCAGTCTTCAACACGCGTCCGTCCGGCGCGAGGTCGAGGCGCGCGGCATCGACCAACAACACCCGCACGGCGCCACCGCGCTCGGCCAGCCAATCGAGGTGGCGGCGCGCAGCGACCTTGGCGCAACGCTCGGGCACGGACTTGTCGCGCTCGGCGGCGACGAGCGAGTGGCCGGGCACGAGGCCGAGTTGCGAGAGGCAGTTGGCGGAGACGACGAAGTCCGGCTCCCCGCCTGGCGGCGGGCCGGGATCGGCATCGGCGAAAAGTTTCGGGGCGTCGCCGGCGGAGATCACCGCGCGCACCTCGGCCAGACGCGCGAGCGCACCGGTGGCGTCCCATTGCACGGCGTGGACGCGACCCGGGAAACGCTTCGCGAAATCCTTCGACGTGGCGCTGACGACGACGTCGGCCAACGTCACGTGCGCGAACTGCGCGGCGAGATCCGCGACGGGCACGTCGAGGCAATCGCCGGCGCCGATGACGAGCGCGCGGTCACGGCGCGGGCAGCGCGTGGCGGCGGCAAGGATGGCACGGCGGCTCTCGGCGAGGTGCGGCGCCCAGTCGGCGCGCACGCGCGCGTGGCGGTCGGCGATGGCGAAGTGTTCGCGCGCGAGGCCGAGCTGACGCGCGGCGCGCGGGGCGTCGGTGCGGAAGCGCTTCCAAAGTTCGGCGAACATCGCGTCCAGCGCAACGCATCCGCCGCGACGCGGCAAGCGCGCGGACGCGCCCCTACCCGCGCGTGACGCGGTGGGCTTCCGCGGCGTTGGCGTCGAACGCGCGGTCCCACTTCGCGACGACGAGCGTCGCCACGGCGTTGCCGATGAAGTTCGTGATGGCGCGCGCCTCGGACATGAAGCGGTCCACGCCGAGGATCAGCGCCATGCCCGCGACCGGAATGTGGCCGACGGCGGAGAGCGTCGCGGCCAGCGTGATGAAGCCGCTGCCCGTGACGCCCGCGGCGCCCTTCGACGTGAGCAGCAGCACGCCGAGCAGGAGTAGTTGGTGGCCGAGATCGAGCGGCGTGTCGGTCGCCTGCGCGATGAAGAGCGCGGCCATCGTCAGGTAGATGCAGGTGCCGTCGAGGTTGAACGAGTAACCGGACGGCACGACGATGCCGACGACGCCGGGCGCGACGCCGGCGCGCTCCATCTTGGTCATGAGACCGGGCAACGCCGCCTCGGACGACGACGTGCCGATGACGATGAAGAGTTCCTCGCGGATGAACTTGATGATCTTCCAGAGCGAGAAGCCGCCAAACCGCGCCACCAGTCCGAGCACGACGACGATGAACAGGAAGCAGGTCAGGTAGACGCAGGCCATGAGGCCCGCGAGGGACTTGAGGGAGCCGAGGCCGAACTTGCCGACGGTGAACGCCATCGCGCCGAACGCCGCGACCGGCGCGAGCTGCGAGACGATGTTCACCATCATGAAGAACGCCTTCGCGAGTTCGTGCAGGGCATTGACGACCGGGCGGCCGTGCTCGCCGAGCTTGGCCAGCGCGAAGCCGAAGAGCAGCGAGATGACGAGCACCTGCAAGATGTCGCCGTCGACGAACGCGCTCACGAAGGTGTTCGGGATCAAGTGCAGCGCCCACTCGGTGAACGTCTGCGCCTGCGCGGCTTTCGTGTATTGCGCGATGGCCGAAGCGTCGAGCGACGCGGCGGTGGCGTGGACGCCGGCGCCGGGCTGGAAGACGTTGGCGACGACGAGGCCGATGATGAGTGCGAGCGTCGTGACGATCTCGAAGTAGAGCAGCGCCTTCGCGCCGACGCGGCCGACCTGCTTGAGGTTGCCCATGCCGCCGATGCCCGCGACGACGGTCGCGAAGATGATCGGCCCGATGAGCATCTTGATGAGCTTGATGAACGCATCGCCGAGCGGCTTCAGGCTCGTGCCGAGTTGCGGGTAGTAGTGTCCGAGCGCGATACCCGCGACGATGGCGATGAGCACCTGCACATAGAGGTGGACGCGGAACGGGCGGCGCGTGGGCGCCGCGGCAGGCAAAGCGGGAGTGGACATGGCGGGGCGTGGGGCAAGCGGCGCGGGGCGCGGCGCGAAGCGGGTCCGGACGTTGAAGCGCGCGACGCCGCGGGCGGCAAACGTTCTTCCGCGGCGCGGTCACGGAGCGCGCCGGGAGTGGAGCTACGCCCGCGCCGTCCGGCAGGGCGGCGCGGGTGCGCGGCTCACTTCAGGTATTCCTTCAGCCAGGCGAAGATCTCGCGGTGCCAGCGGTCGCTGTTCTGCGGTTTGTTCACCCAGTGGCCTTCGTCGGGGAACATGACGAGGCGCGACGGGATGCCCTGGCGCTGGAGCGCGGTGAAGAGCTCCATGCCCTGCGAGAGCGGCACGCGGAAATCGAGATCGTTGTGGATGATCAGATTCGGGGTCTTGAAGGCCGCGGCGTAGGTGTGCGGCGACCACTTGGCGATCTCCGCGCGGTCGCGCCACGGGATGCCCGAGTCCCACTCGGCGAACCAGACTTCCTCGGTGGTGCCATACATCGACTCGAGGTTGTAGACACCGCAGTGCGTGATGAGCGTGCGGAAGCGATCGGTGTGACCTTGGAACCAGTTCATCATGTAACCGCCGTAGCTGGCGCCGGCCGCGGCGGCGCGGTTGGCGTCGATGTAGGGCTGTTGCGCGAGCCAGTCCATGCACGCCATGAGGTCGGTGAAGACCTTGCCGCCCCAGTCGCGCGAGATGTCGTCGGTGAATTTCTGGCCGAAGCCCGTCGAGCCGCGCGGATTCGGCAGCGCGATGACGTAGCCCTGCGCGGCCCAGACCTGCGGATTCCAGCGGTAACCCCACGCGTCGGAGAACGCGCCTTGCGGGCCGCCGTGGACCCAGAAGACGAGCGGGTATTTTTTCTTCGCGTCGAAGCCCGGCGGCTTGAGCAGCCACATTTGCACCGGGTCGCCGTTGGCGCCGGCGACGGTGACGGTCTCGAGCGGCGGCAAGTCGAGTTGCGCGACGAGCGCGGCGTTGGCGCGCGTGACGGCACGCGGACCGGAGTCGTCGGTCGCACCGGGGTTGAGCGCGAAGACGTCGGCGGGCGACGTGGCGTTGTTGAACGCATACGCCAACACGCCGCCGTCGGCGCTGAGGCTGATCGCGCTGGCCATGCCGCGGCCGACCGGGAGGCGGCGCGGCTCGCTCGCGCCTTGCGTGGCGACGGCGAAGATCGGCTCGGCGCCCGCTTCCGCGGCGGTCGTGTAGAGCGTGCGGCCATCGGGCGTCCACACGAAGCCGTCGGCCGAGCGATCCCACGTGGCGGTGAGGCTGCGCGATTGGCCGGTGGCGAGATCGAGGACGCGGAGCTCCCACTTGTCGGCCTCGAAGCCGGCGCGGGCCTGCGCGCGGTAAGCGAGCGCTTTGCCGTCGGGCGAGAAACGCGGGAAGCCGTCGGCGGCGGGGTTGGTGGTGAGTTGTTTCTTCTCGAGCGTCGCGAGGTTCACGAGCCACAGGTCGTGGTTGGTGCTCCAAGCCTGCTCGCGCGTCGGCACCGGCGGCGCGGTGAACGCGAGGTATTTGCCGTCGGGCGAAATGTCGTATTCCTCGCCGGCGCTGAACGTCGAGGAGGTGGGCACGCCGTCGTTGTCGCCGGGCGTGACGTTGCGCGGCTCACCGGCGGCGGCGCCGTCCTTCACGCCGACGACGAAGACGTGCTGGCGCTTGTCCTCCACCCATGAATCCCAGTGGCGGTAGAGGAGCTGCGTGGCGACGCGGGCCTTGACCTTGCTTTTCTCGCGCGCGGCAGCTTCGGCGGCGTTCTTGGCGTCGGCCTCGGCGAAGGGCAGCGCGGAGAATTGCGGGTAAACCTCCGACACGAACGCGAGCTGGTCGCCGCGCGGAGCCCAGCGCGGGCCGGTGGCGCCGGTGGAGAGCGAGGTGAGTTGGCGCGCTTCGCCGCCGCCGACGGGCAGCACCCAGATCTGGTAATCGCCGCTGCGGTTCGACTCGAACGCGAGCCACTGGCCGTCCGGCGACCAGCGCGGGCTGCGCTCGTTCTTCGGCGTCGAGGTGAGCGGACGCGGCGCGCCGCCGGCGGTGTCGGCGATCCAGAGGTCGCTCTGCGTGCGGTTCTCGTCGAAGAGCACTTCGCTCGCGACGTAGACGATGTGGCGGCCGTCGGGAGAGATCTGCGGATCGGAGACGCGCTTGAACTGGAACATGTCCTCCAACGTCAGCGCGCGTTTCGGCGCGGCGGCGGCTGCGGTGGTGGCGGCGGCGGGCGCCGGATCGGCGGCCAGCACAGGGAGCGAGAGCGCGACGGCCGCGAGCGCGGCGAGGACGCGGGGGAGAAACGGAGTCGTCATGGCAGCGGGAGTTTTTGGCCGCGGAGTTGAGCCGATGGGCGGACGCGTGGAAAGACAAAGCCGCCATCGCACTCGCCGGCCTGCGGCGAGAGGGTCTGTCGCCCGCCGGCCCCCACCCGACCGCAGCCCAAGTTCCATCTGGCGGAACGCACCGTTCGTCGCATGGTTTCGGCCTTTCAGCCCTTTCGGGCGGCCAACCCCCGCCCTCGCTCGTCACACTCGACGCAATTCTTACCCTATGAAACGACTGATCGCCCTCCTCGCGCTGGCCGCGAGCACGGCCTTCGCCGCGGCGCCCGCCGCCGTCGAAGGATTCACGCACGTCAAATCCCTCGGCGGCATCGATGAATACCGCCTCGAGTCCAACGGCCTGCAGGTCCTCCTCATGCCCGAGCACTCCGCACCGGTGTTGACCTTCATGGTCACCTACCGCGTCGGCTCGCGCAACGAAGTCACCGGCACCACCGGCGCCACGCACCTCCTCGAGCATCTGATGTTCAAGGGCACACCGAACTTCAACCGCGAGAAGGGCAACAACGTCGACCAGCTGCTCGAGCGCACCGGCGCCCTCTACAACGCCACCACGTGGCTCGACCGCACCAATTACTATCAGACCCTCGGCAACGAGCACCTCGCCTCCGTCGTCGCCATGGAGGCTGACCGCATGCGCAACCTCTGGCTCAAGGAGGAGGACCGCCGCCCCGAGATGACCGTCGTCCGCAACGAGTTCGAGCGCGGCGAGAACAACCCCTTCCAGGCGCTCATCAAGGAGATCTTCCAGGCCGCCTTCGTCGCCCACCCTTACCACCACTCCACCATCGGTCACCGC
>JACCDX011610496.1_pt1 | contig 10489 bp, 6 predicted proteins | sample 7449681 | NCBI WGS metagenome assembly JACCDX01 (sample SAMN15323450, study PRJNA562643) | freshwater metagenome | isolation source: river surface water | place: USA:Blue River Watershed | collected 2017-08-18
GCAAGTAGCGCTTCATGCCCTGGCTTTCCACCTGGAATATCGCCGTGGTGTTGGCCTGCTTGAGCACCTGATAGGCGGCCGGGTCATCAAACCCATTTAGATCCTCGAGCTTCAGGGGTCGATCTGGGTAGAGCCGGTTAATGGTGTCGACGGCCAGCTGAATGATCGTCAGGTTGCGCAGGCCCAGGAAGTCAAACTTGACCAACCCAACCGCCTCGACGTCATCCTTGTCATACATGCTGACCACGCCCTCTTCGCCCGAGGCTCCAGGGGCCTGATAGAGAGGGCAGAAGTCGGTGATCTTGCCGGGGGCAATCAGAACACCCCCCGCATGCATACCCACGTTACGGGTCAGATCTTCCAGCGGCTCGGCCAGGGCTAACAGCTCACGAACCTCGTCTTCTTTTTTTTCGCGCTCAGCTAGGATGGGCTCTTTTTCTCGGGCTTCTTTGAGAGAGAGAGGCTTGTTCTGAACAACCGGAATCAGCTTGGAGAGCTGGTCGCAGAAGTTATAGGGCAGCTCTAGTACCCGGCCAGCATCGCGGATCACTGCGCGCGATGCCATGGTGCCAAAGGTCACAATCTGACTAACCGCCTGACGACCATACTTGGACCGTACATAGTCGATGACCAGCTGCCGCTTCTCCTGACAAAAATCGATGTCGAAGTCAGGCATGCTGACCCGCTCGGGATTTAGGAAGCGCTCAAACAACAAGGCATAAGGCAGCGGGTCTAAGTCGGTAATGCCTAAGCTGTAGGCCACCAACGAGCCCGCACCTGAGCCTCGCCCAGGCCCCACGGGTACACCGTTGTTCTTGGCCCAGTTGATGAAGTCAGCCACAATTAGGAAGTAGCCCGGAAAACCCATATGAATAATGGTCTCGCACTCCAGGGCCAGCCGGACTTGGTAGAACGGCCTGCGTTCATCCCGCACCGTTTGGTCGGGATAGAGCACGCTCAGGCGCCCTTCCAGGCCCTCTTTAGATGAAGCTCTCAGGAAATCCCCCAGGCTCTCGCCATTCGGAGTGGGGAAATCAGGCAACTGAGGCTTGCCCAACTGCAGAGACAGGTTGCATTTAGCGGCAATCGCTAGGCTATTGGCCAAGGCCTGCGGAATGTCGGCAAAACGCTCGGCCATCTCGGCCTGACTGGCCAGGTATTGCTGATCGGTGAAGTCGCGCCGACGGCGCGGGTTGCCAAGGGTCTCGCCCCCAGCGATGCAGACCCGTGCCTCGTGGGACTGAAAATCTGCCTTGTCCAAAAACTGAACTGGGTGAGTCGCCACCACAGGGATCTTTTGTTCGGCCGCCACCCGAAGGGCCAAACGCACATAGACATCCTCGCCGGGCAGCCCAGCACGCTGCAGTTCGATGAAGAAGCGGTCTTTGAAAACCTGTTGGTAGCGATTGGCTGCCTGCATAGCCTCTTCTAAGCCCTGGTCGGTCTGCTTGAGCAGCGCCTGACCGATCTCGCCCTTCTGAGCGCCCGAGAGACAAATCAAGCCCTCTGAATAGTCTGGCAGCCAGGTAAAGTCAATCTCCCCGCGATCCCGATGAATATTGCTGAGCCAAGCCTTAGAAAGAAGCTCGCACAGGTTTTTATAACCTTGGTCATTCTGGATCAGTAGCAATGCCCGAAAAGGGGTGTCCCAATCCGCTGGATTGACAAGATGGACATCGGCTCCCAGGATGGGTTTCACGCCCTTCCCACGAGCAGCCTTGTAAAACTTCACAAATCCAAAGGTATTGCCCAGATCCGTCAGGCCCAACGCAGTCTGGCCATCGGCCTTGGCCTTGGCCACCGCCCCGTCCAGCCGGGTGATACCGTCAACAATCGAGAACTCCGAATGCAGGCGCAGGTGGACGAACTGGGGGATTGATGACATGAATAGATTTTCTCATCAATTGGGCCTGGCTAACATCCGTATCATGGAGCCATGCTTGTCGACAGCTTTCCCGTGAGATCTCGCGTTCTGGCCGCCCTGGTGCTGGGGTTGGTCGTCTTGGTGGCTGCTCGGATCGTGATGGCCTGGCTTTGGCCGGTACCTCTGTCAGTCGACGAGGCGCAATACCTGGTCTGGTCACGCGAATTGCAGTTTGGGTATTACTCCAAACCACCATTTGTTGCCTGGGCGCTCTCCATTGCCACCCTGCCCTGCCCTGCCCCAAGCTCAGCCTCGGGCGGACTCTTTAGTCCAGAGGGCTGTGTGCGTTGGCTGCAACCCCTAGCACTCTCAGGCGCAGCATTTTTTGTCTACGCAACTGCCCGAGCTTTGTTCCTTCAAGCGCAGATTGGCGTCTGGGCTGCGGTTTTGTTTCTGCTCGCACCCTTAACAGCCTTTTACAGTCAGGCGGCCACGACCGACGCCTGGCTCTTGCTCTGGTGGTCGGCCAGCCTCTGGGCCTTTGTCAAGGCGATTGGGCCGAGCAAAGACCTTGGCAGGGGCTTGTTATTGGGTGATGGACTAGCTGGACATGCCAAGAATCAGATGGCCTGGTGGGTCGTCTGCGGCATCTTTGCGGGCCTGGGGCTACTGACCAAGTACTCAATGGGGGTCTTCGCCGTGTCGGCGCTAATGGTGTTGTTTCAACGACGCTTGCTGCTGACGCCCGGACCCTGGCTCTGTAGTCTGATGGCCCTGCTGGTCTTTAGTCCCAACCTGGCTTGGAATGCCCAGTGGGGATGGCCGACCATTGTTCATCACGCGGACATCACCGTAGGCCAGGATAAGGGTCTAAATCTAGGTGGCCTTTGGAACTTCTTCACGGCCCAGTGGCTAACGTTCAGTCCCCTGGTTTTTGGCATGTTCCTCTGGGGCAGCCTGCGCAGGCTGGGACGCAGCGTCTTGCAACGCGGTCCGTTTGAGCCCAAGACCTCTCAGGCGATCAGTCTTCTGCTGTCCTTTACCTGGCCCATGCTACTGGTGGTCATGACCCAGAGCGCGCTCAGCAGAGCCCATGCCAACTGGGCCTCACCAGCACTTGTCGGCATGAGCCTGGTAGTGGCCGCCTGGTGGCTGGCCAATAGCGCCAGTCGTGGTGCGCGATTGTCAAAGTCTTCGGCGACTGGCCTCTGGGGCAGCCTTTTGATCAACCTGTTGGCATCAGTGGCGCTGCTGTCGTCGCCCTGGCTGGTCAAAGAATTGGGTCTAGCGGGGGACCGAACCCGTGACCCGTTCGTCCGGCTCAAGGGTTACAAGGAAGTGGCGATGGTCATTGGCAAGCTGGACCCCATACCCACTCTGGCGTCGGATGACCGCAAGCTCTTGGCGAATCTGGCCGCCTATCTGCCCAAGGCGCAGGTCTATGCCTTCAATCCGACTGGCCTCAAGGACAATCACTGGCAGTTGCAGCGAGACCTGTCTAAATTAATTCTTGACCTTCCCCAAGCGTCTCTTGACGAGTTCTTACTTATTCGAGTGGAAACAAAACCAAATGAACCACACGTCGGTGCGCTAGATACTACGGGTTGTACAACGCGCCTATCCGATGGGTTCAATGCTTACGAAAAAATAGTGCCCCCATCGAATCAAGAGGCCCTGCATGCCCTCACAAAAATTAAGCTCGAAGGCATTGAAGGTTTTGGCACCTGCTCAGTTTGGATAAGGAAAGAAAAAAAATGAGTTTGGAGCAATGCCCATTAATGAAAATTAACTCCTTTTCTCTACCTTGAATCCATTGACATAAAGAAAATCCAAGTTGCAGTCCAACATATCTCGGACTGCATCTTCAACCGTCCTCACGATTGTTCGGCCGTGCATGTTAAAAGAGGTGTTGATACAGACCCCATAACCAGTGATTCTCTTAAGTTCAAGAAGAAAAGAGTGGTAGTCCGGATTGTCATCTGCAGTAACGAACTGAGGACGAGCAGTTCCATCGACATGGACCGCGCACGGCAAAGCGGAATGGAACTCACGCTTCATCAAAAACGCAGTAGCCATGTGCTTGTGATGATAGGAGGACTCAAAAAGCCTCTCTCTCTCCAACTCCAGTATGGACGGACAAAACGGCTGGAAAATCGGCCGTCTTTTGATTGTTTGATTAATACGCTCTCGCATGTCCGAAAATCTCGGGTCTGCGATTATTGATCTGTTACCAAGGGCTCTTGGTCCAAACTCCATCTTACCGTTGAAAAACCCACACACCCCGCCCCTCGCGACCTCCTCTGCGGCATCTCTGGTCCACGATCCAAACATAGGAGTGATTCGAATCTGTTCACCAAAATCTCGAAGTGCGGCTTCTGTATCCTCTCTTCCGAGGGCGTCTCCCCAATAGGGCATTTCAAGGTTTGGAAAGACGTCGGGAGGGAAAATCCCTCTCGCGTTCATGGCCAATGCCGCAGAACCAAGAGCGAGCCCTTCATCACCCATTGGGGGCAGTATAAAAATCCTGTCAAAGAGATTGGACTCGTAAACTCTCAAAGACAAAATGATGTTCGCAGCGACCCCACCAGACAGATATAGCTCCCTAGACCCGTGGGTTGACTTCAGTTTCCTTAAAAAATCTAAAACCACACGCTCGAGATACGCCTGGACCAAAGCGGAAAAGTTTTCTCGTCCGTGTTTTTTTAGCAAGTCTGCGAGATATCTTCGATCGTAGTACTCGGAGATCGAATCAAGAAATTTTATCCCCTTGTCATCGATTTTTGTTAATGACAGCATTTTTGCCAACTCCCCCGCTGGCGCACTGCCAAAGGCCGCAAGAGCCTCGACCTTTCCCTCGTCGGAAGCCCTGGTATAGCCTAAAGTCTCCGTAAAGTTCGAGTAAATGTGCCCGATCGAAAAATAAATGCCTTTTCTGTAGAACCTGGCTTCCGACTCGGCGACTAGCTTGAGGTTTTTCTTGTCATCTGAAAGAACAAATCCCTTCGAGAAAAAACCATCACCCTGGCCATCAAGTGTCACAAAAATCGGCGCACAATCACCATGTCTATAGCCCACAACAAATGAGGCATAAGCGTGGGAAAGATGATGATCGTAGAACTCTATTGATTCATGTTCGGAACGAAAGCGATTCTTAAAAATTTCTTTCACGAATCGCTTGAAAAAGAACGCATTAACAAAGTAAACGTCAAAAAAGAAAATTGCCCGACATAATTTAAAAAACTGGTACTTAAAAAATACCTTTGGCGAAAAAAATAATGCCTTCAGCAAAATGGAATTCACAGCCTTCTTGGATTGACGAAGGTCCTTAATGTATCTCGGCTTAAGTAGTTTTCTATATTGCTCTTCGGCCAACTTGGTAAACACCATGCGAGCAGTAGCCTCGTTATCGTGACTTTTGTTTTTAAAATCCGAATAGCAATGCGACACCACGGAAATTTCTGAAATTTCTGGGTATGCCTTCAGGATCAATCCCACATGATGTGTGTCGTGTTTTATTCGGCTGACACGCTCGGTGGACATGGCGAATATTGTTCTCCTCTCGGTGTCCAACACACAAACCGCACTGTCATGCCCACAGACTTTTGTTCCACAGAAAATCATTGTTCAATTTGCCCCTGAGTCGTGAGAGAAAAAAATAATATTCAATTTTACTAATCGCGCCACGAACCCAACAGGGCGCATCCATGTTGCGGTGGCTGTCGTGCCTACAGACGGGACAACAAGCAACTAAACGGAAGTGCCCCCCCACCGAGAACCCAGTTTAATCTTACCTTGCGCGGCCCCTGCCCCCCCCCAATCCATGAAGTGGTAGTGTCGAACATAATCACTCCACCCTAAAAAGTAGCTCGTAAGGCTCGGTAGAATGCGGTATGACCCTGACCCCATCTTTTTGCTCACCCGATATCACCGTTGTTATTCCCATCTACAACGAGGTGGAGACCATTCCCCGCCTCATTCAGGCGGTGGGTGGGGCTCTTTCACCCCCAGGTGGCAGTGGCAAGGCCCCGGGCCTCAGTTTTGAACTGATTCTGGTGGACGATGGTTCCAAAGACGGTTCGAGACTTTTGCTGCGTGACTGGCAGGCCAAGACGCCTTGGCTGAAGTGTCTGTACCTGATCCGAAACTACGGTCAATCCACCGCCCTGCAAGCTGGATTCGATGCGGCCCAAGGCCAGTTCATCGTCACACTGGATGGCGATCTGCAGAACGACCCGCGGGACATTCCGGCCCTGATTCAGATCCTAAAAGACCAACCCGACGTCGACATGGTCTCGGGCTGGCGCAGGGACCGGCAAGACGCTACCGTCTCCAGAAAAATCCCCAGCCAACTGGCCAATGCCTTGATTAGCAAGGTCACCAAGGTGCAGTTGCATGACTACGGCTGTGCCTTAAAGGCATACAGGGCCCGCGTTATTCATGACTTGCGGCTCTACGGCGAGCTGCACCGGTTTATTCCCGCACTAGCGGCCGAGGTGGGTGCGAAGATTGTCGAGGTTCCCGTGCGTCACCATGCGCGGTCTGCGGGGGTCTCGAAATACGGCATCGACCGAACCATTCGGGTCATGTTGGACTTGTTGTGGATTCGATTCACCTTGCGGTTCCTTCACAGGCCTATTCATGCCTTTGGCAGCATTGCCATGGTAATGCTGGTCTTTGGATTGGGGACCCTTGGCTGGTTGGCCTTTGAAAAGCTCGGCCTGGGTGCGGCTATCGGAGGTCGGCCTTTGCTAATGCTGGGCGTACTGCTGACCCTGGTCGGAACACAACTATTGGCTGTAGGCCTGATCGGTGAGTTATTGATTCGGATCTACCACGAGCCTGAGGGGCGTCGTCAGTACATTCTGCGAGATCCCAAGGACCTTGCGTGAGGTTTGCGCGGCCATTGCTGGGCTTGGCCCTGGTGGCGGGGCTACTAACCCTAGTAGACCCCCATACCCTGCTGGCCACCTTCAAACAAACAGATCTAGAACTCTTTGGTGCGGCACTGTTGCTGGCCATCGTTGCCAACCTGATCTGCGTCTACCGGTGGCAAGTGATTGCCAGAGAGTTGGGCATTCAGGCGCTCTATGTCTTTCTGCTGTCAGCCTATGCTCAGGGCATTAGCACGAACAGTGTTCTACCTGGAGGCATTGTTGGAGGGGATGCGTGGCGCAGCCTGGCGATCTCAAAAAAGGCACCGGGAGGCTTCAAACATCAAGGCGTATTGAGTGTGTTGTTGGATCGTGTCAGCGGCTTCTGGGGGCTCACCTGGCTGAGCCTGTCGGCTGGGCTGGTGGCGATCTTGATGTCCACTTCGCCAGGGTGGGTGAGTGAAGCTGAACCGAGTAGTGGGAGTTCCATGCAGTGGTTTGACTCAACGCTTGGACAGGCCTACCTGCTCTCGCTGTTAGCCATCGCCCTGGCGCCGATGCTTGGGCGACTGCTTCACATGGGTTGGCTGCATCGGTTTGAGGTGGGACACCATCGACAAGAATTCGGCAAATGGATCCTGGCGATCATTCAGATCATCAATGCGCTGCACATTCTTAAAAAGACGCTGCTAATATCGGTCGCCGTGCAGGTTGCCGGAGCAACGACTTTCTGGCTCTGCCTTCAAAGTGTTGGCATCGACACGTCCTGGTGGTTGCTAACAGCCCTTTGCGGAGGCGTCTTTCTGAGCGGAATCCTGCCAGCCTCATTGGGGGGATTCGGTGCACGAGAGTTGGCGGCCGTGGCCTTCATCACTCCCTTTGGATTCGCAAAGGAAGGGGTGCTGGCTGGTTCGGTGCTGTTCGGACTCATAGCGACCATCCAAGGCGTGATGGGGCTGTGGTTCTGGTTTAAAGCTCCCGAAGATCGCGGATGATGCGGTCCAGCCCCGGTCGCCCCAAGCTCGCCGATCACCTGTTTGTTTTGGGCGCTTGGGCAATTACCTGCCTGGTGCTGTTCACCAGCCTAGGGGCTGCTCCACTTACCGACCTAGACGAAGGTGCTTTTTCAGAAGCCACACGGGAAATGATGGCTCGCGAAGATTGGATTTCTCCTTGGCTATTGGATGCGCCGCGGTTTGACAAGCCAGTCTTGATTCACTGGCTACAAATGGTGGCCTTCTCGGTTACCGGGTTTTCGTCTTATGGGGCCCGACTGCCGTCAGCCTTAATGGGATTGATTTGGATCGGTGGAATTGGTGGCTGGGCTCACCTGATTTCCCGCAGGGTCGCACCTACCGTCAGTGTCCAGACCTATGGCTGGGCTGTTCTAATCAGCGCCACCTGCCTGGGCATACCGGCCATATCTAGGGCAGCCACGGCCGATGCCACCCTGAACGCCTTTCTAATCCTGAGCCTATTGTTTGTCTGGCGAGGCCTATGGCCCGAAAAGGAGTCAGAGACCGGCAAGATTTGGATTCGGCTGGCAGCCGTCTGCGTGGGGCTGGGCTTGCTCACAAAAGGGCCAATCGCCGTCTTGGTGCCGGGCGCGGCCAGTCTATTGGCCGCGTTGAGCTGTGGTCGTTTCAAGCGCTGGTTGAGGCTCTCTTTTGATTCCTTGGCCTGGTTCATCTTGGTGATCATCGCCGCGCCCTGGTATCTGCTTCAGTTCCAAGCGCAGGGCATGGCCTTTGTAGAGGGGTTTCTGGGGCTACACAACCTAGGGCGCTTTACCAGCACCATGCATGGCTTTTCAGCGGGGCCTCTCTACTATCCGGCCGGGATACTCATCGCCACCCTGCCCTGGACTCTGCCTGTGTTGGGGGGGCTGCTGGGCGTGGTTGGTTCCGGCCCCTGCGCCCGGATGCTGCGGTCACCAGAACTGCGGTTGGCGTGGGTCGTTTTCATTTTTGTCTTGGTCTTCTTTTCTTTCTCGGCGACCAAGCTGCCACACTATGGGTTTTATGGGCTGTCTGGGCTGGTGGTAATCGTAAGCATGTGGCTAGCAGCGGGGCCTTCGAATCGATCGCTCGGTCTTCGGGTTGTCATGCTTATAAGTCTGCTGGCGAGTGCAATGGCCGTGACATCTGCCCCACTCTGGTTCCCCATCGTTACCCAAACCCTAGTCGACCCCTACTACCAAACAGTACTTACGGATGCATCGAGTCGCTTGCGGGGCAAAACGTTTCTGTTTGCTGCACTGGCCTGTACTGGTGCCGCCGGATTTTTTCTTGGCTTTGGCCGTTTTAGAGCGGGAGTGGCGACCCTAACCCTGACCACCACGATTGCTGCGTACGGACTAATCGTGCCCACCATAATGCAATCCCTGCGTGAGCCCATGGCACAGATGGGGCAATTTATCCGGGGCCAGACAGCCAACCGAGCCTCTACGCAGCCCAAACGAATCATCACCTGGCGCCTGACTGCGCCTAGCCTCTCGTTCGCAGCCCAGCGCGTCATTCCGAGTGGATCCCCGGTAGTCGGTGACTGGGTGGCGCTACCGACTCATTTGGTCGTGGAATTACCCAACCAAGAGACTACTGCTGCTCACGTATTATTTGAAAAAATCGGTATTAGCCTCATAGAGATTCGAGCCAAACCATGACGAACAACACGAACACGAGTAAGCGAATCCTGGTGACAGGCGGGGCTGGGTTTCTAGGATCTCACCTGTGTGACCGGTTGATTGAACAAGGGCACGACGTGCTCTGCATCGACAATTTCTTTACTGGCGGCAAGCGCAACGTCGCGCACCTACTGGACCACCCCCGGTTCGAACTCATGAGGCATGACGTTACCTTTCCACTCTACGTCGAAGTCGATGAGATCTATAACCTCGCCTGCCCAGCATCGCCTGTTCATTACCAGCATGATCCCGTTCAAACCACCAAGACCAGCGTGCACGGCGCTATCAACATGCTGGGTCTCGCCAAACGCGTCCGCGCCAAAATTCTTCAAGCCAGTACCAGCGAGGTTTATGGAGACCCCGAGGTTCACCCACAACCAGAGAGCTACTGGGGCAAGGTCAATCCAATCGGCATTCGCAGCTGCTACGACGAAGGCAAGCGCTGCGCCGAAACGCTCTTCTTTGACTACTGGCGCCAGCACAAACTGCGCATTAAAGTCGTCCGCATTTTTAATACCTACGGGCCACGTATGCACCCCAACGATGGCCGGGTGGTGAGTAACTTCATCGTTCAGGCTCTGAAGGGTGAGCCCATCACCATCTACGGCGATGGTCAGCAGACCCGCAGCTTTTGTTTTTCCGACGACCTGATTGAGGCCATGATGCGCACCATGAATACCGGCGATGATTTTACTGGGCCAGTCAACATTGGCAATCCTGGCGAGTTCACCATGCTAGAGCTGGCCCAGGTCATCCTGGACGTTACAGGCTCAAAGAGTGACCTACAATTCCTGCCGCTGCCGTCAGATGATCCCAAGCAGCGTCAGCCCGACATTTCATTGGCGAAATCAGCCCTAGGCTGGAAGCCACAGGTGGAGCTCCGCCAAGGGATCGAGAAGACGGTCGCCTATTTTCGCGAAGTAATCTAAGAGACTCGTTAATTGGGCTCTTCATCATTAAAGGGGGACAACGGTATTCATTAAACTAGTTTTTGCGAAGAACGGGTTTAATGGAGGTAATACCGATGTCCCAGATTGATTCTATATTGGGGTTGTCTGATTTGGTGGTGGA
>JACCDX011734820.1_pt1 | contig 10489 bp, 10 predicted proteins | sample 7449681 | NCBI WGS metagenome assembly JACCDX01 (sample SAMN15323450, study PRJNA562643) | freshwater metagenome | isolation source: river surface water | place: USA:Blue River Watershed | collected 2017-08-18
AAAAAAAACATGTTAATTATGCTATTTTTTTAGAAGCTAGCAATAAGTTTCTTAATCACTTAGCTTCAAATATTGATAAAAATAATATAATTTATCTATAAAATGTATCTCATAGCCATGACTCCGTCAGATATAATGATTTCATTATCATTGATAGTATATAGCTTCTTAACCTCCTTTCCATTTATAAATATGTTTGGTTCAACTAGTTTATTGACTGGTATAGCATAATAATGTATATTGCCTATAAAATCGTTTATTATCTGAATCAAATCTTTTGATATATTTTTGTAGCTAGAACGGAACCAGTTGTTAACTCGTTTAATGCAGCTAATTTTTGAATATTCTAGAGTATAGCTAAAATACTCTGCTATTTTCATATCATACATCTTTATTAATAGATGCTGTATAGGTAAGCTTTTTACTATTACATGAGAAGTTATTTTGCTAATTTTATCATTCAATGAGTATGATTTAATTGGTATGTTGTGCCGTGAACCCATCATTTTCTCACGAGATTGTCTATCTAAAAATGTTTTGTATATACATATTTTATAGCTAAATTGCCGTGTCGATACTAGGTTGACAAATATTTCTGAATATATTAAACAATCCATGTATAGTGGCGTAATTTTTATATCAATTAGATAACCATCTGGCGATAAATGAATGTATTTATTTGGTATCATTTCGAAATAAATTGTAGTAATGAGCATCCCATTGACTATGAGCTGAATTCCTTCTATTTCTGCTAGCAAAATATTAGATGGGATAACTAATCTTTTTATAGTCAGGACATCGCAGTCACGCCTTAATTTTGTAGTAGTATTGCTAAACACGTCTATCACGTCAATTCTATCCATCGGCATAGAGGTCATCATCTTGTGTATTATGGTTCAAATTATTCAATTTATATATTATATATCAACAATGATAATTCATATATCAGGACCATCTGGTTCAGGGAAAAGTACTCTAGGGCGGCGACTTTCTAAACTTAAAAATACCGTTGTATTAGATACTGATGATATAGATGACCCAATCAAACTGAAAGCTATGGAAAAATATATGCCCGATACTAAAGCCGAATGGAAACGGGTAGATAAATTTATAGCAACTAATAATAGAGAAGAATTAGAGATTTTTATTGAAAAAAATAAAAATAAAAATATTATCTTCGTTGGATTTTATCATAATGGAATGGCTTTTTTAGATAAATTAGTGGATAAAAAATTTAGCATTAAAATAAACCCAGAAACACTATGGCAACAATATAATCTCCGCACATTAGATGCTATCCATAAGAACTACACGATGATTAAAAAAATATTCTCTAGAGACGATTTATCAATAGTGTTACGGCATAGACTAGTTAGCAATAAATTTGGCATCCGCAATGGATTTGAATGTAAAGGCCTAGACGGCTTTAAAGCAATCGTAGAGACTCATAAACAAAAAGATACAAAAAAAGGATATATTTATAAGACACCAGATGAAATATTTAATGCTATTAAAAAATGATTAATTAATAGATTAATACCACTAAGAATATAATTTTTTTTATGTAAATATATATCTACGTAGAAAGATGGTAATTACCACAATAAATTTCATAGACCATATGAGTTTAGTTAAAAAATTGCAACTATGCTTTGATACAAATATTATTTTTTGCTAAACTAATTCGTCATACTTAATTGCTTCGTCGAATTGTTCAGGTGTAACGCCCCCTAGAGAAATAACCTCTTCTCTTATTTTTTCTAATTCAAACTTATAGTAAATGCCTTCGTCTAATTCAGTGGCATATATGAGTTCAGGTTCACGGTAGTATTCTCTGGGAACTCGATGACATTTAATGCCCTTGAGAATTAAGATTTTTATATACTCGCGCCATTTTACGCTGCTCTCGTAATTACAACTCGCAAGTAAATATAGAAATGACCACGCATCTAAGAAACATTGTTCTACAAATAATTTAGCCGAATCGTAATATCCACCCCTAATAAGATATCTTAAAGCAATTTTTTTAAAGTTTTCACGTTTGGTATATTGCATAATAATAAGCTTAATTTCCGCTTCATTAGATTCTTTTATTGAGCTAAGATATAAGATTGGGCATAGATACCGACGAACACTAAAGTCGCTATGGTTGGTCGGACTAAAATATCTCGTATATGTCTTATTTCTATAATATTCCACAATAGTATCAATTTTTTTTGTGTCTAAGTAAACTAAGATGGTTACATCCGAAGCCGCGTTAGTTTCACTCAGTGGCTTCTTTGGATCGGCGTAGCATTCGTCACCAATTCTAATGCTATAGTACTTGTGAAGACATTTCTCCGAAATCACTTCGGCAATGACATCATCTACAGTGGCATTTATATCTAAATCCACACCAAAAGGTGCCTGCGGCTCAAGTACGATAAATACCGGAAAGCGCTGCATTTTGTTTAATTGTGATTAATTATGGTATAAAAAAATCATTTTTTTCCTAAAAAACTCATACGGGCGTGGCCCGTATGAAAAAAAAAATGATTTTTTTTATTTCAAGAAAATGGAACGCATAAAATCTCAATTTAGCGATAGCAATATTGCTATCGCGAATGAGCCAAATTCATTTAATCGTTCTGAAGCCGAGCGACGAGCTAAAGAAGCATTGCCACCTGAAATAGATGTGCAATCGATGACTTTCAGAGAACATGAAGATGCGTATGAAAAAAATCTATTGGAGAAATAATATATTAAATATAAAATGAACATTGAAGTCATACCACTGAAGCATAAAAAGGTATATCTAATGGGGATAAATCACAATACTGAACATGAATATGTGGGCGATGCCAGAGAAATGCTCGATAGCAATAATGATATGATTTTTTTAATAGAAGCATCTGCTAAACTTAATAAAAGACTCAACTATCGACTTAAATGTGCAGCTGTTTCATTAGCAATAACACACAAAGATAGAGTATTTGCAGCTGATTCGCGGTTAGAAATGAAGAGCTATGAAATGACCACTTATCTGGATGCTGATTTTAATAAAAAATATAAGAAAAAATGTGAACGATATTTTAATTATCATCGTAACTATTTTATGCTAGCAAAGAGCGCCATAACAGATTGTAGAAATACTTACTATTTCAAAGAGATATATTGTAGAATGGGCAATAAAAATAAAGAATTTATTGATTCACTATTGGAGAAGTTACTATATGATAAAGACATTGATTTTAAGCTCTGGATAATGATTCGAAATTATGAGAAAATCGCAGAAATATTAGTGCACATTGTCACATATTTAAATGATGTCATTGTTTTTATGCTAATTTTAGCATCAACTGCTAATAATATAGGGGTATTTTATGGGAAACAACATGTGCGTAATATTGAAAGTTTCATACGGGTGTGGCCCGTATGAAAAAAATAGCCTTTTTATTATATTTTTTTGATACATAAAGCGTTTTTAATTGAATAGATGCAAAATATAATATAAACATGACTAATCATCTACAAATTTCTGATGAACAGGCTCTCATCGTTTCGACGGTAAAAGATGGGTTCAATGTTTCTGTTAACGCAGTAGCTGGTGCTGGAAAGACAACAACAATATTGTTTATAGCTAAAATGATGCGTCCTAAGAAGGTATTAGTTATAACCTATAATCGGCGTATTATGGACGAGACTAAAGAAACTATTCAGAAATGGGGTCTTGACAACATTGAAATAAGGACTTATCATTCATTAAGCAGTAGCTTGTACGTATACTCAAAAACCGATGCTGGTATTATTGAAGCAGTGCAAAGTGATATGAAAAGTAGACGTCAACTGAGATACGATGCTATAATTGTTGATGAATGTCAAGACTGCATGTATTTATACTTTAAGTTCGTCATAAAGGTTTTATCCCAAAATTCTAAAAATGCACAAATAGTATTTCTCGGCGATTTTAAGCAGAATATATATAAGTTCAAAGGCACTGATAGTAGGTTTTTAACACTTGCTAATAAAATTATCAATAATGGTATTGAATGGAAAAATCTTAAGCTTAGTGTGAGTTACCGTTTAACCCCAGCAGTCGCCGCAATGATAAATGCATGTTTTCTACGTGAGGAGGTAATCGTAGGAGGTAATACCAGGCACAAGAATATTAAACCTGAATATCATATGATTAACATGTTCAACGAAAAATTATTAATGGAATGGGTGGTTGACTTTAAAAATATGATAGAAGAGAATGGTTATAGTTATGATGAAGTGTTTATATTGGCATCATCGATTACTCAGAGAGGAAATGTCATGACATCAATTCGTAATCCAATTACGCGTCTTGAAAATGCTCTGGTTGCAAGTGGTATTAAATGCAATGCTGTGACAAATGACGATGAACAACTAAACGAAAAAACTATGAAAAATAAGTTAGTATTATCAACAATACATGGAGCTAAGGGATTAGAAAGAAAAGTTGTAATTCTATTTGGAGTTGAAGATTTCTACTACAATTTAGGATGCAACAAAAATGACCCACGGCGTGAGTGTCCAAACAAAATATATGTAGGGTTAACAAGGTCTTTGGAGAAATTAATAATAGTACATAATACAAGTAGTAATTATATGCCTTTTATAGATAAAGATAGACTATCTGAATTTGCAACAATAAAAAAATACGGCATTGATCACCCACTCAGTACAACAGGTGGAGACATTATTCAAAGAGAATTTAGTTGCAGAGAATTTATAAAACATATCAGGGAAGAATGGATGTTACCATTTGAAAAATATAAAATTCCTATTCAAGGTGCAATAGACAAGCCATTGGTTACATATGTGGAAACTGAAAATGAAGAATATGAAAATGTATCTGATATTGTTGGCGTAGGAATTGTTGAATATGCAGTGATGCCGATATTAAACATGATTAGAATAAAGGATATAGTTCAAGAAGCAAATGGGTCAATAATAAAAATACCCAAAATTCATATGAGTGTAGTTGAGAAAGAAATAAACAAATTCAAGAAAATACAATATATGCTAAAGTTGGCGAACATATATCTAAGTTATTGCGAACACGGATTTATGTTTAAAATTGCGCAACTAAATAGATACGATTTTGTTACACAAAAGGAAGCAGACACTTTGGCTAAAAATCTACGTTCTAAAATAACTGCTGATGGTGAACAATTAGTAACCGAAAAGAGTGTTTGTACTGAACTCGAGCTCAATGGATTTCATCTAATTATAAATGGTAGAATAGATATAATTGATAAAGAAAATAAAACTATATGGGAAGTTAAATGTAAGCAGAGTTTAGATTCATCAGACTTTTTGCAGTTAATAATCTATGCAGTTTCATTAAATAAACCTGATTACAAATACAAATTAATTAATTTGTTTTCAGATGAAGTTATAGAATTAAAATATGATAAAGAGTTGAAACCATTGCTTACAAAACTAGCTAAAGAAAAATTAAAGGATATGGATGAAATTACCGATGAAGAATTTATAGAAATGCATTCAACAACAATAACTCATGATACTCAAGATGAATCTGAAGAAGATGCATTATGGGATAATGAAGACATAGTGGCACCGATTGATTTTCACTCTGATAGTGATGAAGATAATACTGATATGCAATTTGAAAATATAGAAGATGAAAAAGATAATTCTCTCATTATGGTATTTGATACTGAAACTACTGGTACCAAAGATTCTAGAATTGTGAGTATCTGCTGGAAACTATTCAGAACAGATGGTACTCAAGTTTTTAGCAAGTATCACATGGTTAAACCTGATAATTTTATCGTTGGAGCTAATCCATTTGCACAAAAAGTACACAAAATTACACATGAAAAGGCATCACTACAAGGGGTTGAAATGCCCAAAATATTAGACCAAATAGAGGAAAATATAAAAAAGGTAACGACTATTGTAGCACATTCTATAACCCACGATGTGAAACATCTCTTAAATGAAGCTAAAATATATGAAAAAAATAGCTTGTTTGAAGCAATAAATACAAAAGAAAAATTCTGCACCATGCGTAATGCAAGGGAAATTGTTAAAGCAAAAGATATACGTGGACGTATAAAAATGCCATCTTTGGCTGAAGTATATGATTTTTACTTTGAAACTCCATTCAGAGAACATCATGCGCAATCAGATGTTGAAGCCTGCGCTAAATGCTATTTCAAACTGAAGCCTATTTAATATTAAAAAAGAAACTATATTTTTTTATGCCGCAGATACTCGTTTCATCACCTTGAAGCACTTCCCAGTATCTTTATAATTAATCACTTTGCGATGGCTGAGCTCCCGTCTGATAGCATCAAATTCTTTGCCGATAACGTCTTTGATAAACTTTTTGAATTTATCATGTTTAATCAATTTATATTCCGCATCTTTTAACAAAGCATCTACCCTGGCTATCAATAAGTCTATTTTATCTTGCTCTATTTGAGGTGGTTCTGGTTCTTCTGGTGGGGTTTCCATATCAATAGCATCCACTTTAATATTTAGCTTTCCGCTAATAAAATTCTCTCTTGCATCTTCTATAGCAGGTTTGTATATGGTTTCCAACGCCATATCGAGATATTCTTTTGTTTTATTTACTACATCAATAGCTCTCTCTGGTGTTAGACGGTAGAACTCTCTGTTGTAGTGTAAATAGCGACATTGTTGGAGTACTCTATGTAGGAATTTTTCGGCGAGTTCGGCATCGTAAACTGGCACACATACAAGGTATTTGCTCGGATCACTGTGAGAACAATTATGGTCGCGTTGCCTATTTGTTTCTGTCTTACTCGTTCGTCCTATTTTCACTTTGAAGTTTATTAAATCGAGGCCATTAGAATATGCATATAGATATCCGCTACGCTCAACCATATCAGGATTTTTTGAGAACAACGTATCAACAACTCTCTCTCTCTCTCGCTTCGCAGGCCATCTTATATATTAATTCATCGTTAGCCTTAGGTGCTTCAAGTTGGAGGATACGTTGTTGCTGTAATTGTAGTTGTTGCTGAACTAAAGCATGATTGAGGAGGTCTATCACGTCACCAGTTATAACTTGTATCTTATTCATCATTAGTTGAAATCTTTTAGCCATTTCTTTTGCTGCTGGTTTGAAACGACTATCATTAGAATGAGCGACATGGTCAATGAGATACTTAGCTCCTTCATAGTCAGTGAGACCTAAATCATTAACCTTATTTTGCGGTAAAACTGCTAAATTTAGCAAGTCTCCAGTCTGGAGACTTGCTAATTCTTTAACTTTTTTGATATTTTTATCCTTGAGATATTTATTTTTGACATCTCTTGCATTTGTATACCCTATAGCTGATGCAAATCCAGTTATATAAAACCATGGTTTAAAACATGTTTCCTTTCGTTTATTTAGATATGATTGAAAAACTATTTGATTAAAATCAAGTTTTTTCAAGCAATGTGTAAGTAAAATTTCTGGTTTATGCATATATTTGCAATCAACAAGCAAATCTTTATAATCATCGTCTAGTTGCTCAAAAATGAAATTTTTGACAAATTCATTATTAGATTCAAACATTTCTTTAGGTTCAGCAGCCATTGTTTCAGTCTCGTTTATATTAAGGTTTCTGGTTCTCTCAATAGGATTTATGATACCAATTGCCAGTTTTAGCCATCTCTTCGCATTGCTTCTGTGTGGTTTTGAAGTCAAATAATGCTTTATCTAAGCCATAAAAAATATTATGATTTTTTATACAAATTTTTTCAGGAATAGCATCTAAAGCACGCTCAAGTTGAAGGATACGTTGTTGCTGCTTCCTAGCATTTTTTTCTAGAAAACTCATACGGGTGTAAAACCGAATAACTACTAATAAAATAAAAATGAATATTAGGTAATTTAAGAAAAATATGCCTATTCATCCGGCATCGGAAGCAGCATCAGAACTTCTTATGGAATCAAAAATTCATAATTATACTATCTATGAAATTAATATACTTAAACTATTAAAAAATTCTTCTGAGATACCACAACTTGATACATTAATGAGAGCTATGCAAATTAAATATTTTAAAGATAGCTATGAAGCGGCGCAGGCAAGATATAGGCGTTTAAATTTTGAAGAAGAAATAAATAATATGTTAAGATAGCGACATATTATAAATATTTTTTATCATAATATAATGCAAAAAGAAGACCATATTTATTATGAAGTTTACTTTGGTCTTAGAGACAATAATATTATATCTAAAATCATAAATAATTATGAAAAAAATAAGTTAATTAGAAAAACATTTCTAGGTAAAAATATCTATTTAATCGCTAATTTTCATCCATTATCTAAAAAAATAGAGCCAATAATGAATGCTCTATATACTCTGCTTGAGAATAACATAATTTTATTAGAAATATCACAATTTGAAAGGAGACCAAAATGGATGAAATACAGATATGATAAATATGTTCGTAGTGACAGTAAAAAGTTTATAGCTGCCGATATTAGATTAGATAGAAAAATATGGTTATCATCTCGTAAAGATAAATTTAATGAAGGCTTCTATAAAAAGCATAATACTATCGAAAAGTTAATAGTTAATCTTACGAATCAATATATAAAATCAAAACGTTTTTCTGAGCTATACAATGCTCTATCTGAGCATCAGAGGAAATATATTAATTTTTTAATGGCTGAAATTAATCATATATTTTTTGATAGAAGTAAGAGATTCTATGAATTAGATGCTGAAAATAACTATACTATTTTTCATAGTGATGTGACTACAATTATAGCATATATTAATGATATTGCTTTAATGATGCAAATTATGTTATATCCACAATGTAATATATGTATTTCTTATGGTAGCTGGCATATATATAATCTAATAGAGATGATGAAAAAAATAAAAGAGTTTTCACTATTCATGCATTTACCGCACGCTTCATCACTTTGAAGCATTTTCCAGTATCTCTATAATTTATCACCTTGCGATGGCTAAGCTCTCGTCTGATTGCGTCGAATTCTTTACCAATAACGTCTTTGATAAATTTTTTGAATTTATCATGTTTAATCAATTTATATTCCGCATCTTTTAACAAAGCATCGACCCTGGCTATCAGTAAATCTATCTTATCTTGCTCTATTTGAGGTGGTTCTGGTTCTTCTGGTGAGGTTTCCATATCAATACCATCCACTTTAATATTTAGCTTTCCGCTAATAAAATTCTCTCTTGCATCTTCTATAGCAGGTTTGTATATGGTTTCCAACGCCATATCCAGATATTTTTTTGTTTTGTGAACTACATCAATAGCTCTCTCTGGTGTCAGACGGTAGAATTCTCTATTGTAGTGTAAATAGCGACATTGCTGAAGTACTCTATGTAGGAATTTTTCGGCGAGTTCGGCATCGTAAACTGGCACACATACAAGGTACTTAGTCGCGTCGCCATGTGAGCAATTATGGTCGCGTTGCCTATTTGTTTCTGTCTTACTCGTTCGTCCTATTTTCACTTTGAAGTTTATTAGATCGAGACCATTAGAATATGCGTATAGGTATCCGCTACGTTCAACCATATCTGGTTTCTTAGAAAATAATGTATCAACAACTCGCTCTCTCACTTCGCAGGCCATCTTATATATTAATTCATCATTAGCCTTAGGTGCTTCGAGTTGGAGGATACGTTGTTGCTGTAATTGTAGTTGTTGGTCTTTATTTTGCATCTGAATTGTGTTAATCTCAGCATGAGTCTCATATGCAAGTCGTGGGAATTCGCGGGTAACTAATGTGAGTGACTTTAGCCATTCAGATAGGATAGTAACGTCGTATTTATTGACTGATAAGATTGATACAAATGGAGCTAAACCATCTATGAATAGATATTTGGAATTCATCTGAATTCTACCGCTATAGCCCTCTGGCTCTTTGAAAATGAGTTCGGTAGATTCTACCGAACTCATTATTTTCTCTTTTTCGATTAATATATCTGCATTTATCCATTTATATTTAGTTATCCAATTTGATGCTTTATCTTGTATAACTTTAGCCGTTCCTGTAACTCCAACAAGTTTAGGCAACTCATTCCATAATATTCCAACATTGTAAGTTTTGCGTCCACGTTTCTTTATGGATTGCACAACAATTGGTATACCTGCCTCGAGAGCAAGTTTGCATAATATTTCCCGGTCATCGCTCGGGTTTTCTACACCATCGATTAAATTCCAGTATTTTTCAGGTAATTGTTCATGAAATTCTTCGCGTATCTTTTGCTTGAGAATAGTCTTAAAAGCAGTATCTGGCGCACCTACTGCTTCTATCCGTATTTGTTGTAATTTTTCTACCTCTTGCTTGTGTGTTATTTCTTTGGCTACATCTTCTCTTATGCGAGGGAATTCATTTATAACTAGTGTCAAAGCTTTAAGCCACTCGGATATGATATTGATATTATATTTATTAACTTTCAGAACTGGTATTAGTTCTATAATTCCTTCTAGTTTTATAAAGAGTGAAGT
>JACCDX011368647.1_pt1 | contig 10488 bp, 23 predicted proteins | sample 7449681 | NCBI WGS metagenome assembly JACCDX01 (sample SAMN15323450, study PRJNA562643) | freshwater metagenome | isolation source: river surface water | place: USA:Blue River Watershed | collected 2017-08-18
TAGAGTGTGTACCGTAACAAGGAGAAATCATGATGTATGAATCAAAGCTCGCCGCGGCAATCAAAGTAGACGGCAAAGTCCTACGTGAATTCAAGGACACAGTACATATCCCATTTGGCAGTGAATATACTATCCTACTTAAGAACCTCAATACGACCCGTGCTGTCGTTAATGTTTTTATTGATGGTGATAATATGGTTCCTGGCGGAATCGTTCTCAATGCAGGACAAGAATGCGATCTCGAACGTTCAGTTAAGAACGGAAATCTCTCAGAAGGAAACCGTTTCAAATTTATCGAACGCACAGGCGCCGTGGAAAAGCACAGAGGAATCGGTATTGAAGACGGATTGGTAAGAATTGAATTTCAGTTCGAACAGCCAACTCGTCCTATCACATGGAACACTACACAGATTGGTAACATCTATCCACAAGGCGGCATCATGCGTGGCATGGATGTTTCTTATAGCACAAACTCTACATTAAACTCTGTCACAGCTTCGGCAACTTCTGCGTTATCTGATGTTGGTATCACAGTGCCTGGTAGTCATAGCACACAGAAGTTTTCAACAGCCTATGTTGGTGCGTTAGAGAGTACAAAACATTCTATGGTGTTCAAACTATTTGGTGGTGTTATGCCAGAACCTATTACAGTCAAACACAAACCAAAATGCATTACCTGCGGTAAGCATAATAAGGCCACTGCTAAGTTTTGCTCAGAGTGCGGGACGGCATTAGAAATATTTGCCTAACAAAAAGCCCCTTTCGGGGCTTTTTATTTCTTGAACAAATACTTCTTATGTAAATGTAATCTTGCCTTGTTGTATTGAACGGCAGTAATAACTAATGCGACTAACCAAGGTACAGCCTTAGCTATCCAACTGTCTAACTGTGCCCACCATGCAGCCATTAAAGGTTCTTTCATTAGCATTAAGAATGCAACGGCAAACAGAACAAAAGACCCAACAAATACTGTGTCTGGCCAACGTGCTAATATCTTGCTGACTAAGGTAGCACCAAACAAGATAATTGGCACACTGATCAATAGGCCAGCAATGATCAACACAAAGTTTCCATTAGCGGCGGCGGCGATACCCAGTGCGTTATCTATGCCCATAACAGCATCAGCAACAACGATTGTCGATATTGCTCCCCAGAATGTATCTTTGGCTTCTATTTCATGTTCGCCGGAATCAAATACCAATTTCCAACCAATCCATATTAATGCGGCGGCTCCGATGGCTCTCAAACCCGGAATCATTAGTAGATAAGTTAACGCGGCAACTGATACAAATCTAATTGCAATAGCACCAAAGGTTCCCCAGAAGATTGCTTTCTTGCGTAGTTCGGGTGGAAGTTTGTTAGCTGCCATTCCAATGACAAGAGCGTTGTCACCAGCTAATACAATGTCTATCAATATGATAGCGAGAAATGCCCCAAGGGCTTGAAGCGTAAAGAGTTCCATAAGTTTTCCTTAAAAAATTATGGTCTTGCCTCTTTGTCCATATACCGGGCTCAAGCCGTGTTGACGATAAATGGAACCTTTTCAGGTTGACTACTCCCCACGAAATATTTATAATAAATATTCTGGACATAGAACAAAGGAGAATATTATGTCAAAATAGATTGAATATGCTTGCAAAGACCTAGTGTTTCATTTCAACAAGAAACATCTAGAAGATCAGACCATTCCCATGTGGGTCTTAAAATTTCATGGCGAAACCTATTATGTGAATCACGTTAGTTGTTCTATTCCCTGGACTACTAAAGAAACTCCAGATAATTCACATACCAAAGGTAGCATCAAGATCAAAGATTGTCTACTGCAAATTGATCAAGAAAACTCTGCTACAATCTCCCAATTAAGTTTAATAGATAAGATTCGACTGCGTAACCAAAAGTTAGGCATTACTCGTGTCATTGTCAAAGAAGGCAAAGACTATTGGAGATTTCAAGAATCTATCAAACAGCTGAAAATTAAACATAGTCCATTTAAAGGCATAGGCGGTGCTTGTTCCAATACATTCTACGTCTGCGACATTTTGGACAAGAAACAGTACACATTATTGAGTTTGGCTTTGAGCGATGCGCCTAGCTTCAGACAGCTCAAGCCAAATGAAGGCTATTATAAATGGTATGATGATCCAAAATATCAAGGTACAGACTATATTGACGAGGACCAAATATTTGAAGACGAGCTTGACGATGACGACAATTGATGCTATAATAAACTATCAACACAACCAAAGGACATATAATGTCGGATCAAAATAAACCCCTAAAGATTGAATTTGCACCTGGATGCTTTGATCATTTTGACGGAAGTCAAGAAGAGCTCGATCAGTTGCTTGTTGAACTCAAAACCATGTTTGAGAACCTGACTCCCGAAGAACTTGAAGCACGTAGTCGTCCCTTAACTGACGAAGATTTTGATGAATTGCCCGAAGAAGTCAAGGCACAGATTCTTGACTTTGATCCCGAGAATCTACCAAAGAAGCGGTTACAATGAAAAAGATCTACTACGAAAAGAAAGGACGACGCTATGTTCCAGTTGCAGAATACGACTCAGACTATTTGGACAGCTTTCCAAAGGGCAATCATTTGGTTATGTGCTATCCCGGAGGCAGTAGTCGCAGGTTTAACATTGATCCTAATTATGCGGCTATGATTGCGGCGGGCAGAGTTGCTGAAGATGCTATCTCAAAGCATCTCATGACGGTCAGTGCTCTGCGTCCTCGCAGTGATCGACAGCCCCTAACTCCCAAGCAAATCAAAGCATGGGAAGCACTGTCTCGAGCCTTTGGTGAAGAACGCTATGCACTAGAGTACTGCTCCTATCGAGAAGCCGCTGAAGAGGGTGTCAAAGCCATGATGGCTGAAGCAGAAAAACTCTTGGACAATCCTGTTGTTCGCAAGAGTTTTGAACGATTTCTTATGATCTGTGAACTAACCAAGGAAAAAGATGAGCGAACTACTGTGTAAGAATTGCAAACACGCATTTAGATCTCTAGGCAGTATTTTTATTTGGGGGTCAGGCGTAGAGTGGAGGTGCAAGCAGGCCTATAAGCCGGCTAGTACAGAGTTTGATCCTGTGCTGGGACCTCGTAAAAAAGAAGCCTACTACGAACGATGTGCCACAGCACGTGGATCTTGGTCTAACTCTGTGTGCGGTGCCGAAGGTAGACTGTGGTCTCCAAAATCTAAAAAGTTCTTGTTTCTACAAATCAAACACAGCGAAAGGTCTTAAATGGAAATCTTATTGTTATTGGCTTTGGTATTTTTCCTGGGCTACTTTCTAGGCAAGCTAGGAGCCACAACTCAAATCATTCGTAGGATTTCCGAGAATCCCGAGCAGATCATGCGGGCTCTAAAGCAGGTACAAGAGATCAATCGCAAAGAGCAGATCACGGGCAAAGAAGACAGTCGTGAAGTCGAAGTTCATCAGCAAGATGGGCAGTACTATATCTATGACAAAGATTCGGGTGAATTTTTGGGTCAAGGTCATAGTCTAGAATCAGCTATTCAAATCAGTCAACAACGTCTACAAGGAGTTACATTGTTCTATGAAAAACAGTCCATTTAGAATTTGGTGTACAGAGATGTGGTTCAAACATCAGGATGAGTGTCAAAATTGGGGACAAACTTCAGAGTTTGCCCGTGCCAGCGATTATCTGCGTGTCTATAGATTTTGGCTCAAACGCGAGTATAGACATCAGTTGGCTAGGCAGTCAAGAGCTAGTTTACCGTTTTAATTGACCTTGACCCTGGGATCTTGTATACTAGACACATAGCAGACACAGACTGCTAGTTAACTAGAGGAAAAACACACTATGAAACGTATTTCAAAAGAAACTAAGACTTTTAAACTATTCAATGCTCTTTATCAGGGCGAGAAGCTAACTGCCGCACAAGCAGAAAAGCGTTTTGGCATCAAGAACATTGCCGCAGAAGCTAGCCGCATTCGTCACAGTGGCTATGCAGTCTATGCCAACACACGTACCGCAGGCAATGGCGTTACAGTCACTGAGTACGAGTTGGGCAAGCCAAGCCGTGAAATCGTTGCTCTAGGCTACAAGGCCAAGCAAATGGGCATCACAGTTTAATTACTGTAACTCATGCAAAAGCCACCCTAGGGTGGCTTTTTTTACGGCTTAACTGCTGAGCTAAATCCCCTTGGGGGTGTACTAAACTGTCGACTCTCACCCGGGGGTACCAGTAAGAACAACATGACCAGCCCCTGTCCATCAATGTCAATGTCCAGCCCCTGATCAATGACCATGAACTGACCCTGTGTCAAGGGTATGCGTTGGCCGTCGAACTTGACTTCAATGGCCTGTGGTGTGAGTAGATATAGAGCCAGGGGGTCCGAGTGTGCATCTACTCTAAGATCTGCCCTGAGTTGTTCTACCCAGATCCTGGGCACTAGGCAGGGTGCTTGAAACTGTGTTTGCCAAGCTCGAATCAAATTCATGCCCAGCCAACTGAGGCTGTTTCCGGGCCGATCATCCCAGATCAATCGAGTGGTAGTTTCCTTTGAAGTTCTTAGATCTTCAAAGGTCTGGGCCAGGGTGGCTTGGGTATCTGGGCTCAGCCATTGATCATAGATCACGTAATTGGGTTCATTGGTCATAGGTCATCCATCCTGTAATTATATATTTGTGTCCCGAGTATATGGGGTTACCTCTATGGGGGTGGGTCCATGAAGCGGGCCATAAGACCAGGGTGCCCGTTTGGGGCTTGATCTTTACTCCCTGATATAGGTATTCGGTTTCCCCACCCTCGGCTACATCGTTGAGATATAGGGTATAGGCCAGAACTCGATCTGCGGAGTTTCTGCCCATGTTTTCCACGTGCCAAACATGATAGCCGCCACGTGTGTCCGTGCGCTGTACCATCATGCCCTTGGCTGAGTGCTGTGATATCTGGGCCAGCATTTGATATTCTTCGCGATACTGATTGTAACAGCCCCCGAGTACGTCATAGAACTCTTGGCAAAGATCTCGATCATAGTAGTATTGATTGTGATGTGGAGCCCAGTCATAGACAGTGCGAGTATCCGAGTTTTTGGCTATACTATCCTGGCGAAAAGTTCGGCCCAAGTCAGCCATAGTTTCAAAACGCTCAATGACTTGAGTGCAGAACTGGGCAGTGGCCGCCCCGGGATATTGGCCTATAAATGTGTTAAATTGCAGATTATCGGTGGTCATCAACTACTTAGTCAAGGACTTAAATATAATAATGCAAACTGACTTGGTCAAGACCCTAGAGCGAGAAGCTGATTACTATAGAGTCTACAACCACCTAGATCAGCTGGTGCTACAGACCACAAATCCAAAGCTGGCACACAGAGTATTCCAAATGATGACCTACGAAGAGCCATTTGTTCAAGTACAGCCCGCCAAAACTAGCACTAAACGAACCCTGAGATAACATGGAAATCCAAAGCATACAGCACACTTACATGGTCACAAACGACTCAATAAAAACCACTAAACACTCTACGGGCATAGATCCCGCAACCAACAAACCCATATATCTAGTAGAATCCTGGACCACACAGGTATACAATCGTAGGGCTGAAATAGAACAACTACACACAAGTCAATTCGATCAACGAGCTTAGACTATATAGTCCAGATCTAGTCTACGAGTCAACTGATCATCTACAAGCCATAACATATAGCTGGTATTTTCTGGCACATAGAAGTCTACATACAAGTAACCAATTGATATCCAACCTCCTAGTCGTTGCACTAGAAAACCCAAAGTATCTAACTGATTCCAGTCTTGTGAGTATGAGCGTAGACAGTGTATGAGCATATGAGTATATGTATATAGCTTATATAAAGGCCCCGCTGTAGTGATCTGCGTATACGTATACTAGCCTAGGCCCCGCTGTACATATACACAGATCTAGACTGTGCAGTCAGGATAGATCCAGAATTGGGAGATTTCTCGAGAGTCCTAGACCACGAAGTGGCCAGCGCCAGCTAGAATCGGCCCGCAAAAATTTGAGTTGGCTCGTTCACGCTCCTAACTGTGATTGACTGTATACGCGGCTTGTGTAGAACTGTGGGGAGAATGGTGATTTGGCGGTGGGAATGGTGAAAAAGTATTTGAACTATGCCTCTCTGCCGTTCGAATGGTCAAGAAAAATTTACCCTAGCCTATATCCACGATTCCCTCTAGAGACCATATATCTAGAATAGGCCACACAAAATCACACAATTCCACACTTTTTGACACTTTTTTGAATCTTGGACCCCTGTGTAGACTCATATACGCAAGGTGGGGTCATCTAGTTTGCACTTTATCGCATTCTAGTCACACTCTTGTACACTATATAGATCACAGTAGGGACTGTGCTAACTGCTATATACAGTAAGCAACTGGGAGATCTACTATGCTAACTCTAGGCACTATACGCTTTAAGACTCACTCAGTACATATAAGTCTAGATCAGAACTCACGTATACTATGCTTTAAGCAAGATTCTATTGGCTGTACATGGGAAATTTTTGATGATCAATGGTCAGCCGCAGACTATATCATAGAACCCCTAGACCATTCAGGGTTTTATCTAGATTGTGGATAACCTGTGGATAACCTGTGGATAACCTGTGGATAACCTGTGGATAAGCTGTGGATAACTCAGGTGTTGCGCGGATGCCACTGTGGATAACCTGTGGATAACTCTGAAAAAATCGTTGCTCAAAAACCACACCAAAAGTTATCCACAGACTGTTAATAACTTGTGGATAACTTTTCCATCAGGCACCCTCGCCGTCCACCCCGGGCAAGTCCCTTCGAATCCTCGTTTGCACTACCCTTGTTTGGCGCTCTAGTGCTCGCTCTCTCAGTGTCTTATTGTAGCATTTTGGCAGAAAACTGTCAACCATTTGATCTGTTGCGTTCTAGCCACAGGCGAGTGCGGGGTTGACCATTTGGCTAGACCCTGCTATAATAGAGACAGTTAGAGGAGCATACAATGGCAAGACAGCGCAAGATCAGATCGGACTGTAACTATATCATCTACGAAGCGGTGGATGAGCGTGGCGAGAACTATATTGGTCTGACCCGCAAGTCGCAGACCACTGTGGCAAAATCGGTCAAGGAGCGGTGGCGCAAGCATCTGAGTCGCGCTCGTAACGAGAACCGCTTGTGGGCCCTGTATGTCTATCTAAAGACGGGTGGACTGGATTTGGCATGGGAACACCGTGTACTAGAGATCGTACGCGGCCGCCGGGAAGCCTATGCTCGTGAGCGTGAGATTGTAAAGGCTATGACGCCCTCACTGAACGATCAGTACCTGTAAAGACCCATTGGTTGACAAGGGTATTATTTGGTAGTATACTATAGGCTACAGTAAACAAAAAGGAGCGAACTTTGAACTTACTTTCCACAGCGAATCCCAAGATCCAAAAAGGTGCGAAACTTGGCTATCTTTCATTCATTCTGCACCTAGCGCCAGCAGACCTTAGTGGGCGTGAAGTATGCCCTAAGCGGACCGCTGGCTGTACTGCCGCATGCCTTAATACTGCCGGACGTGGTGGTATGTTCCGTAAGGGTGAAACGACCAATATGATCCAAAAGGCTCGCATCCGCAAGACTCAATACTTCTTTGAGAATCGTGATGCGTTCATGGCAGATCTTGCCCGTGATATCCGCAAGGCCAAGAAGCAGGCAGCTCGTGTGGGCTTGACGCCCGTGTTCCGCCTAAATGGTACGAGCGATTTGTCGTGGGAGAAGTATGAGGTAGAGGGTGCTAAGAACATCTTTGAATTGTTCCCAGAAGTACAGTTCTACGACTACACCAAGGTTCTGGGTCGCAAGGTCAAGGACATCAAGAACTACCACTTGACCTTTAGCCGTGCTGAGAACAACGAAGCAGACTGCCTTCGTGCTGTCAAAGAGGGCATGAATGTAACCGCTGTCTACGATGAGATCCCCAAAGACATGTTCTCTGCGGACGAAACGGATCTGCGCTTTTTGGACCCTAAGGATCTGGGCTATATTGGACTCAAAGCCAAGGGTCGTGCTAAGAAGGACTATTCGGGCTTCGTGATCCGCTTGAAAGAAGTTGGTTGACACTCGGGCCAAATGGCCTTATAATTAATACTTAGACAGTTAGACAAGGAGCGAAGAATGTATACTGTGATCGTTTATAAGGCAGACAAGCGCATGAAGTCTGGAGAGCGTCAGGTGCTCTACAAGGACTATGACACTGAGAATCTTTCAATGCTGGAGCATACGGTCAAGCATACGTGGCTCACGAGTGCAGGTTTCCGCTATGAGATCCACAAGACCATGGTTGAACGTGTTAACATGATGGGTGGTGCCAAGTACATGGAGAGGTTTGATACTCCTCGCTATTGCTCACCAAGCTCAGAAGCCTATTGGAGCATGTAATTGAGAATCAATGATCTACTACAGTGGGCAGGCACTGCCTGTCTGCTGGTCATGTATGCTCTGATGAGCTTTCGTCCGGATCTGCATCCTTGGAACATCGTGGCAGGAGTACTAGGTGGGGCCTGCTATCTTGCCTGGACTATACGTGTGGCAAACAAGCCACAGATGCTGGTCAACGGTGTAGCTATAGCCATAGGGCTAGCAGGGTTATACAAGACCTGGGGTTGACTGATCTCAGGATTGAGTGCATAATAGAGATACTGAAACACACTAAGGAGCGAAACTTATGGATGTCAAACAGATCAACACCGCCATCGTTACCGGCACTTGGACCAACGATGAGCTCTCCAGCATGATTGACGCAGTGAAATTTGCCCGCGGTCAGCTGACCCAACGAGCCAAGTTCTCGCTCAAGCTGGGTGGTCAGGTCAAGTTCACTAGCCAAAAGACCGGTATGACCTATACGGGTTCTGTGGAGAAGATCGCACAGAAATTCGCTACTGTGAACACAGGTGCTGGTCGTTGGAAGGTTCCTATGAATATGCTGGAGAGTGCATGAACACCTACATCATCCGAGTGCGGGTGGGTGCAACCTTTGCGGAGGTGCCCATCATCGCAGAGAGCTATGGAAAAGCTCACAATCAGGCAGAAGCCCTCTATGGACAGGGCTCTGTGCTAGGTCTTATAGAAACCCTATAAGGTCTAGGGCCTTTGGTTGACACCTGGGCCCAATCCTGTTATACTATAGGCTAAGTTAAACAAAAGGAGCGAGCCATGCGTGAATTTTCAAATATGCTAGATCTCATCGACGAAGTGCAAGATCTAGTAGAGCGTCAAGTTATGGGCATGAAGCGAGTCCGTGCTAGTGACCTGGGCTTGGACCCGCGCTGTGGTAGCGCCTATGTTGACGACGACATGGAGTGCATTGTAGTAGACAGCGCCAATGCTCGCAGTTTTGACTACTACGGTGGTTTCGAGTATATCGATGCAGAAGACCGTCGAGTCCTAGGTGACTATGTGGTATACCTTAACACCTCTGACCGTGTCATCGATGCCCTGGAGTGCTTAATGGAAGCCAGCGGTCTCTGCGAAAGCGAGGATGCAGAATGATCACAGCAGAAACACTCAAAGTCCTAACTTCGTACTCTCCCCAGTTCCTTACCAAAGCCGCACAGAATGCAGGCTACAAGGGTCCTGTGTTTACCTCCTGCAAGTTCTTGGGCATAACCAACGGCGGTCAGTTCTGCTACAAGGCAGTCTATCCAGTCAAGGAAGGTACAGATAGTACTAAAGTATTCCTTACCTATAACCATGCTGAGAACAAGGTCTTTGCAGACATACAGTTGACATCTTTGGCCTAAGGCCGTATAATATAGATACTGAAACAAAGGAGCGAGCGATGATCAAATTTGGTGCGGTACTGCAAACTAACGGCAAGGGCTACTGGTCTAGGTGTGTCACAGATGTAATGACCACAAGTATCTCTGTACCCTACATCAACGACGAAGAAGACTTTGGTGAGCTCCGTGTATACTTTGACAAAGACACTTGGGCCGTTGACCGTGACGGTTTGATCTATACAGACAGCCTGTTCCTTAGCCAGCTCAAAGCCCAGCTCACTGAATGTGGCTTTAATGCCACAGACGTAGACTACTCTGAGCAGGGTATGCAAGGCGACAATTATGTGAGCTTGGACGTAGGCAAGAAATTCCTGCAGAGCTGGTTCTCTGTGGTTGACATCTGCGGCGAATGAGCTTACAATATAAACACTGAAACAACGCACTAAGGAGCGAAACTTATGGCAACTCGTAGCACTATTGCAATTGAATACGCAGACGGTACCGTGGATCAGATCTACTGCCACTGGGACGGCTATTTGGAAAACAACGGCAAAATCCTGCAGGAGCACTATATGGATCCGTTTAAATTGCAGAAGCTGATTGACCTAGGCGATATCAGCGTATTGGCTCCCCGCATTGAGACCGAAGGCGGGCATAACTTTGCCAAGCCCGTTGACGGCATTTGTGTGTTCTACGGACGCGACCGTGGCGAGACAGGTGTAAGTGCTCGTCGCTTCAAGGA
>JACCDX010388614.1_pt1 | contig 10486 bp, 12 predicted proteins | sample 7449681 | NCBI WGS metagenome assembly JACCDX01 (sample SAMN15323450, study PRJNA562643) | freshwater metagenome | isolation source: river surface water | place: USA:Blue River Watershed | collected 2017-08-18
AGCCTAAAGTGCTGGACATTTAAGGAGCCTTGAGAATGATTGGTGAATGGAACAATGGCACCGGCCGTCGCAAATCTAGCGTCGCCCGCGTGTTTCTGAAAAAAGGCTCTGGCAAGATCACGGTCAATGGCAAGGACATCCAAGCCTACTTCGGCCGCGAGACTTCGATCATGATCGCTAAGCAACCTTTGATGTTGACAAACAATGCCGAATCTTTCGACATTCAAATCAACGTTCACGGTGGCGGCGAATCCGGTCAAGCTGGTGCAGCCCGTCATGGCATCACACGTGCCCTGATTGACTATGATGCTTCTTTGAAGCCCGTACTCAGCCAAGCTGGTTTTGTCACACGTGACGCCCGCGAAGTTGAACGTAAAAAGGTCGGCTTGCACTCTGCTCGTCGCCGTAAGCAGTTCTCTAAGCGTTAATTCGTTTACAGCCTGTTTCAAGAAAACCGTTCTGCTTGCAGAGCGGTTTTTTTTTGTCAGAGCTTTTTTTCTGGTCGGCGGTGGGGTATGGGTTGACGCTCATCTTCGCTTGACTCAGAACTTCGCTTACAACCCATACCCCACCACCACCCAGAAAAAAGGGTAGCGGCATGCGGGGAAGTTAACACCAAGTAAGTAGTACTGGAAGAGGTGGTGCTGGTGTTCGGACAAGCGAAGTTCTGAGTAAAGCGAAGATGAGCAAGTCCGAATACCAGCGCCGCCTCTTCCAGAACGGACCGGCGGAAACCCCTCCTAACAAGGCAGTTATTAGAAGTTAATTGTTGACCAATCCACTATACTACTAGCCAATTAGCAGGAGAAAAACATGAGCGCCTTAGCCGAAACAATCCCCACAGAAATGCCAGAAGCCATTGTCTTCACAGACAGTGCAGCCGCCAAAGTGGCCGATCTCATTGCCGAAGAAGGCAACCCCGATTTGAAACTGCGTGTGTTTGTGCAGGGTGGCGGTTGCTCAGGCTTCCAGTATGGTTTTACGTTTGACGAAATCGTCAACGAAGACGACACCACCATGACCAAACATGGCGTGTCTTTGCTGATCGATGCCATGAGCTACCAATATTTGTTGGGCGCAGAAATTGATTACAAAGAAGACCTGCAAGGCGCGCAGTTTGTGATCAAGAACCCCAATGCCACCACCACGTGTGGTTGCGGTTCTTCATTCTCGGTTTAATTCAGCGACAAAGCTAAATACACCGAAGGGTCATCTGGGATAGATGGCCCCCAAGACACGGGCGCCTCGAGCGCCCGTGACGCTTTCTAGACTTCCCGTTTCTCGTTTCATCGCTTTGGCAGCCAGCCACGCAAAGGCGGTCGCTTCCACTTGCAAGGGCGGCAAGCCATGCAGTTCCGTAGACGCCACTTGTACACCGGGTGCATGCAATTGCAAACGCGACATTAAGTGTGCATTGAGTGCGCCACCGCCACACACCCACAACTGCTGGGCTTCAGGCGCATGGCGCTTGAGGTCTTGCGCAATGGCCATGGCCGTGAACTCGCACAGCGTGGCTTGCACATCAACGGCTTTGAAGTCTGCTCGCAAATGTTGCTGCAACCAAGTGGGGTTGAACAAATCGCGGCCTGTGCTTTTGGGAGGTGTCTGATGCAAAAACGCTTCAGCCAATAAGCTTTGCAGCATTGAAGGAATGACTTGACCTTGCGCTGCCCAAGCGCCGTTGGCATCGTAGTCCGTGCCTTGGTGCACATGCACCCAGTGGTCCATCAAGGCGTTGCCAGGGCCGCAGTCAAAGCCGGTGATGCTGTGCTGTGCGGTGTTGCGCAAGATGCTGATGTTGGAGATGCCACCAATGTTGACCACAGCCACGCTGTGCTTGGGGTTGCCAAAAATCTCTGCATGAAAGGCTGGCACCAGAGGCGCACCTTGACCGCCGGCCGCCAAATCGCGTGTGCGAAATTCGGCCACCACATCAATGCCTGTCAGTTCGGCTAGCAAAGCGGGGTTGTTGAGTTGCAAGGTGTAGCCGATTGCGCCCTGACCGGTGCTGGGGTCAGCATCAAATTCAAGTGGACGATGACGAACCGTTTGGCCATGGGCACCAATGGCTGCAATGTCATGTGCTTGCAAACCACTTGCATTGAGCAACGCATGCACCACTTGCGCATAGTTTCTTGCCAAGCGATTGCCAGCCAATGCGGCGCGATGCAACTCGTTGTTGTCCGGTGTATTCAGACTCAGCAACTCTGCCCGAAATTCAGCATCAAATGGCTGAAAGACATGCTGTAAGACTTTAAGGCTAGGCATGTTGAACAACAACGCAGGAGACTGATCTTGACCCACGCTGCCATTTCCACTTTTGCTACTTTCTTGTTCCGGTTTGCTTTGCCATTGCAAGAGCACACCGTCCACGCCATCGAGCGACGTGCCCGACATGAGGCCAATGAAGTATTGAAAGCTGGGTTGAGTCACCGTTGTGGGCGATGGGGAAAGGGGAGAAGAGGGGGAGGAAGTCAACCCGGCCCCTGCCAACGCTGAGAATTATTGAACGTTGTTTTGGCGCATTTGCGCCGCAGCCATCAACTGTGCACGCGCAAATTCGGCACGTTGGTTGAACTGGTTACGCTGAGCTGCCGAGATAGGTTCGGATGAACCTTGTTGTGCCAAGGTCAGTGGATCGACGTGACGACCATTGATGCGGAATTCAAAGTGCAGGTGAGGACCTGTGGACAAGCCCGTGGTACCCACTGCACCCACAATATCGCCTTGTTTGATGGTTTGACCGCGCTTGACGTTCATGCGGCTGAGGTGAGCGTAAACAGTGCTTTGACGAGCATTGTGTTGCACCACCACCATGTTGCCGAATGCGCCTTGGAAGCCACTTTCAACAACCACACCGTCGGCAACGGACATGACGGGTGTGCCAGTTGGCGCTGCGTAGTCAACCCCTAAGTGCGCGCGCTGGGTATGGAGAATGGGATGCTCGCGCATGCCAAATCCGCTGGTGCGGCGTGAGTAGGGAACAGGTGATGCCAAGAAAGCTCGGCGAAGGCTGTCGCCTTTGAGGGTGTAGTAAGCACCCTTTTGGCCAGGCTCTTGGAACCAAACAGCGTTGTAGGTTTTTTGATCGTTGGTAATTTCGGCGCTGAGCAAACGGCCGGCGCGCAGGGGCTCGCCTTCAGCTTCCAAGGTTTCGTAGACCACCGAGAACACAGCGCCTTTGCGCAATGCACGGTGGAAGTCAATTTGACCAGAGAAGACATCGGCCAATTGGCGTGTGACCGTTTCGGGCAAACGGGCTTCGTCGGAGGCTTCGTACAAAGAAGAATTGACTGTGCCGCCAGACATGCGAACGCTGGCTGTTAAAGGTGCCGTGTCGGTGCGAACGCTGAACTTGTTGTCTGCATCACGCGTGATGACCATGCGCTGGAATTGGCTGTCATTGTCGTTTTTGAGCCAGCGTGTGGTGAGCGTCAACAGTTGCTGCTGCTCATTGGCCTCCACAGACACATTGCGGCCGGAGCGGTTGAGCAGGGCTTGACGAACTTCTGGCGTTTTGCGGATGTATGCAGCGGCGGCTGCGTCAACCAATCCCAGGCGGCGCAACAAACTCTCGGCCGTGTCGCTGCCGCGGGTGATGTCGTTGCGGTAGAGCTTGAGGGTTTGCTGCTCAAGCGCTTCAACTTGTGCATCTAAATTGGGTGTGCTGAGTGTTTCAACCAGGGTGCGAACGGGCAAATTGGCGGCATCTGGCCCCAAGTTGGCCACCGCAAACGCGCCACCGCCGCCGCCGAGCAAAACTGCGGCAAGCACGGCTGTGACGTGTTTGGGATGACGCTCAACAAAGTCCCGCAGCGTGTTGCTGTGGGCTTTGGCCGATGCCAACAGCGCGAGGCTGAACGGCTTGGCAGTCGTCATCAATGTGTTGAAAAATTTCATTCAATAGGGAATAGCAAGGTCAGCCCTTAAAATAGGGCGAACAATTCCGCTAATTCTACCTTCAAACCTCCAAGGCGCATACTGGAAAACCCTATGAATTCACCTGTTTCGACCTCCTATCCCGTGACAGACGCTGTCAAAGAGGCCTTGGCGGTCACCTTGCGAGGCTGTGAAGAGCTCATTCCCCAGGAAGACTGGGTCAAAAAATTGGCCAAATCCGAGGCCACCGGCGTGCCCTTGCGCATCAAGTTGGGCCTGGACCCCACAGCCCCCGACATCCATGTGGGCCATACCGTGGTGCTGAACAAAATGCGCCAATTGCAGAACTTGGGTCACCAAGTGATCTTTTTGATTGGCGACTTCACCAGCCTGATTGGCGACCCTTCTGGCCGAAATTCAACCCGTCCGCCATTGACGCCAGAGCAGATTAAGTTGAATGCAGAGACTTATTACCGCCAAGCCAGCTTGGTGTTAGACCCCGCCAAAACCGAAATTCGGTACAACAGCGAGTGGAGTTTGCCGCTGGGTGCCATGGGCATGATTCAGTTGGCGGCCAAGTACACAGTTGCGCGCATGATGGAGCGAAACGATTTTCACGATCGGTTTAAAGCCGGCACGCCCATCAGCGTGCACGAGTTTTTGTACCCGCTGATGCAGGGTTATGACTCGGTGGCATTGAAGTCCGATTTGGAATTGGGCGGCACCGATCAGAAGTTCAACTTGCTGATGGGTCGTCATTTGCAGACCGAATACGGCCAAGAGCCTCAGTGTATTTTGACGATGCCTTTGCTGGAAGGTTTGGACGGCGTGGACAAAATGTCCAAGTCCAAGAACAACTACATCGGCATCAGCGAAGAGCCCAACACCATGTTTGCCAAGGTGTTGTCGATTTCGGATGTGTTGATGTGGCGCTGGTACACCTTGTTGTCCTTCAAGTCGATGGCCGACATTGAGGCTTTGAAGAAGCAAGTGGCTGAGGGCTTGAACCCCAAAGAAGCCAAGGTGGCCTTGGCCAAAGAAATTACCTCGCGCTTCCATGGTGCGGCTGCAGCCGATGCGGCAGAGCAAGACTTTATCAACCGCAGCAAGGGCGGTGTGCCCGATGAAATTCCTGAGGTGAATCTGAGCGGCGCACCTTTGGGCATCGGCAATTTGCTCAAGATGGCAGGCTTGGCGCCTTCCGGCTCAGAAGCCAATCGCTTGATCGATGGCGGCGGTGTGCGCGTGGATTCGTCCGTTGTCAGCGACAAAGGCTTGAAGTTGGAGGCCGGCACGTATGTGGTTCAGGTGGGCAAGCGCAAATTTGCGCGCGTGCATTTGAGCGCTTGATGCTTGTTCTTGATCTAGGGCTTGGTTTTTGTCATCGATGTGCGTTAACCTGACACCATGATTTCAAAACTACCGCCTTGGTCACCCCGCACTTTGTTGTGGGCCTCTGTGGTGGTGGCCATCATCACCATCACGCTCAAAACTTGGGCTTGGTGGATTACCGATTCTGTGGGCTTGTTGTCCGATGCCATGGAGTCTTTGGTCAATTTGGCCAGTGCCATTTTTGGCTTGCTCATGGTCACTGTGGCTGCGCAACCGGCCGACGAAGAACATCCTTATGGTCACCACAAGGCGGAGTATTTTTCTTCGGGCTTTGAAGGCATTTTGATCATCGTGGCGGCCATGGGCATCATTTGGGCCGCCAGCCACCGTATTTTTGATCCGCAGCCCATTGAGCAGGTGGGTTGGGGTTTGGCATTGTCGGTGGGCAGTTCGGCCTTGAATGGTTTGCTGGCGTGGGTCATGTTTGGTGCGGCCAAAACTCATCGCTCCATTGCGCTTGAAGCCGATGCCAAGCATTTGGTGACTGACGTGTGGACCTCCGTGGGCGTGGTGATGGGTATTGGTTTGGTCAGCATTACCGGTTGGTTGTGGCTGGATGCTCTTGTGGCCATTGGTGTGGCCCTGAATATTTTGAAAGAAGGCTTTCACCTCATTTGGCGTTCCTCGCAAGGCTTGATGGACGAAGCGGTAGAGCCCGAAGTGATTGCGCAAATTCAAGAGACCCTGGCGGGCTTTGCACATCAACGCGATGATATTTCGATCATTCGCTTTGACCACATCACCACGCGCAAAGCCGGGCAACGCCGATTTGTCGACATGCACATGCACATGCCTGCCTCCTGGACCTTGGGCCGTGCGGCAGCATTGCGAACCAGTGTGGAACAAGCGTTAATGAGCGCTGTGCCTGGCTTGCGCGCTTCTATTCAATTGCTGCCTTCCGATGTGGAAGCGCACTTTGATGCAGAAAGAGATTTGCTGTGATTGGTGTGGCGCAACGTGTGTTGGAAGCACGTGTGGTGGTGGATGGGCAGGTGATTGGCCAAATTCAAAAGGGTTTGTTGTTGCTGTTGTGCGCCGAGCAAGGCGACACCACGGTGAATGCGGACAAGATGCTGAGCAAACTTTTGAAGTTGCGTATTTTCAGCGATGAGGCGGGCAAGATGAATCGCTCTTTGCAGGATTTGGATGGCAATGGGTTGCAAGGCGGTTTGTTGGTGGTGAGCCAATTTACGCTGGCCGCCGATGTGAGCGGCGGCAATCGCCCCAGCTTTACGCGTGCTGCATCACCGGCAGATGGACAACGCTTGTATGACTACTTCGTTGCGCAAGCTCGTGAGGCGCATCCCATTGTGCAAACCGGCCAGTTTGCTGCGGACATGAAAGTGCATTTGGTTAACGATGGCCCTGTGACCATTCCTCTTGAAATGTAATCGGGGCAAGTTTCTTCCTCTCCTGCGAGAGCAAAACAATTGGGGTCAGATCAACATTAATTCCCAATTCAAGGGGCAAAAGCCTGAGGGGGGCTGAACGATTTCTGGTACTCCAGTATGAGGAAGCCCCCCTCAGGCTTTTGCCCCTTGAATTGACAAAATTAATGTTGATCTGACCCCAATTGTTTTTCACCCCAACTCACTCACACGCATAATCGACGTATGAACGAAAACAAAAATGATTTTGCGAAGCTGAGTCTGTCGGCTTCGATGTTGGGCAATTTAGAGCAGTTGGGCTATTTGCAGATGACGGCCATTCAGGCGGCCAGTTTGCCGGTGACATTGGCGGGTAAGGACTTGATTGCCCAGGCCAGCACCGGCAGCGGCAAAACGGCGGCGTTTGGCATTCCCTTGGTCGAAAAAATTCTGCCCGCAGACTTTGCAGTGCAGGCCATGATCTTGTGTCCAACCCGTGAGTTGGCCGATCAGGTGAGTCAAGAGATTCGTCGCTTGGCGCGCACCGTTGGCAATGTGAAAGTGGTCACCTTGTGTGGTGGCGTTGCGTTGCGTGGTCAAGTGTTGAGTTTGGAACATGGCGCCCACGTCGTAGTCGGCACGCCCGGCCGCATCATGGACCATTTGGAGCGCGGCTCTTTGAAACTCAAAGGCCTGAAAACCTTGGTGCTAGATGAAGCCGACCGCATGCTCGACATGGGCTTCTTTGACGACATCGCCACTGTGGCCAGACAGTGTCCGCAGAATCGTCAAACCTTGCTGTTCTCGGCCACCTATCCTGAAGGCATTGCCAAGTTGGCCACGCAGTTCATGAAAGAACCGCAAACGGTGAAGGTGGAAACACAGCACAGCGCCAACAAGATCAAACAAATATTTGTGCAGGTGAAAGAGTCTGAACGGCTGCATGCCGTGTCGATGGTGTTGAACCATTTTCGACCTACCTCCACGCTGGCCTTTTGCAATACCAAAGTGCAGTGCCGCGATTTGGTGGCGGTGTTGCAAGCGCAAGGTTTCAGTGCGCTGGCGCTGTATGGTGAATTAGAGCAGCGTGAACGCGACCAAGTGTTGATTCAATTTGCCAACAGAAGTTGCTCCGTGTTGGTGGCCACCGATGTGGCAGCGCGCGGCCTAGACGTGGCACAACTCGAAGCGGTGATCAATGTCGATGTCACGCCCGATGCCGAAGTGCACATTCACCGCATTGGCCGCACAGGCCGCGCGGATGCAGAAGGCTTGGCGGTGAGTTTGGCTAGCATGGACGAGATGGGCTATGTGGGCAAGATTGAAGTACTGCAAGGCCGTGAGTCGAGCTGGCAAGAGCTGAGTTCGTTCACACCTGCTGGCAAAGACATGCTGGTGCCCGCCATGGCCACCTTGCAAATTGTGGGCGGCCGCAAAGAAAAAATTCGTGCGGGTGATGTGTTGGGCGCACTTACGGGCGATGCGGGTTACACGCGTGAGCAAGTAGGCAAGATCAATGTGAATGAATATTCCACTTACGTGGCTGTTGCGCGTGAGATTGCACATGAAGCTGCTGACAAGTTGTCGCGCGGTAAAGTAAAAGGCAAGTCGGTGAAAGTGCGTTTGCTGGAAGATGCTTCTGGTGTGGGCAGCGAATAAGCGTTGTTGTTGCTTTAGTTATTTTTAATAGATTTGCTAGATTACAAAGACGATCATTGATTCACTGATACTCAATGTAGGTCTATGAAGTTGAGGGCTAAAGCATCATGACTAGATGCTCTTTACATGTGATCCCAATAAAAGCCGTACAAATTATTTCAAACATGGCATAGTGCTTGAATTCGCTCAATATCTTGATTGGGATAAAGCTTTCATTTTTGAAGACGAGCGCCGAAATTACAATGAGACTCGCATACATGGACTGGTCCCGTTAGACGGCAGACTTTATAGTCTGATTTATGTTCTGCGACATGGTTCTACCAGATGTATCAGTTTGCGGAAAGCAAACAAACGGGAGGCTAAGCTCTATGAAAAAAATCAATAAAAACACCCAGAAAATTAAAATCATCATGCCAACGGATGACGAAGACTATCAAATCACATTGGCAGCCATGAGCGATCCAGATAACCCGCCCATGACTGATGCGGATTTTGAGTACATGGAAAGGCATGGTGTCTTTGGCGCGCCATGGACCAAGCCTGGTTATAGTCAAGTTAAAAAAACAAACTGACCTCTGAAATTAATAGGGGTTCTTAAACCCTAGCTTCTGCATGATCTCAATTTCATGCGCCTCCATGGCCTCTGCATCGGCCTCACTGGTCTCATGATCCCAGCCCTGCGCATGTAGTGCGCCATGCACTAGCAAATGCGCATAGTGCGCCTGCAACGTCTTGCCTTGCTCTCGAGCTTCCTTGGCCACTACCGGCGCACATAACACTAGGTCTGCCATCACCACAGGTGACTGCATGTAATCAAATGTCAGCACATTGGTGGCGTAGTCTTTCTTGCGAAACTCATGGTTCAAGCGTTTACCTTCTTCGGCATCCACAATGCGAACCGTGATCTCGCCATCAGCCGCCAAGCTGTGTCGAATCCAGCGAGCCACTTTGTGACGAGGCAGGGCGGCGCGATGACGTGCAGCGTAAGGAATGTCGCCAAATTGCAAAGACAAGTTAAGAGTGGAAAGTGCCATAAGGTTTATGCGTGAATTTCAAGCATCAATCGATCGACTACGCACCGTGGTTCTTTGCGCATCATAAGCATCCACAATGCGCGCCACCAATGGGTGACGCACCACATCTGCGCTAGAAAACCGCGTCATGGCAATGCCCTTCACGCGCCTTAATACGCGCTCCGCATCAATCAAGCCGCTCAATTGCCCTTTGGGTAAATCAATTTGACTTACATCGCCCGTCACCACCGCCTTGGCGCCAAAGCCAATGCGGGTGAGGAACATTTTCATTTGTTCGGGCGTGGTGTTTTGTGCTTCGTCCAAAATCACAAAGGCATTGTTCAAGGTGCGTCCGCGCATGAATGCCAAAGGTGCAATTTCAATGGCGTTCCGCTCAAAGGCTTTTTGCACTTTGTCGTAACCCATGAGGTCGTACAGGGCGTCGTACAAAGGACGTAAATAGGGATCGACCTTTTGCGACAAATCGCCAGGCAAGAAGCCTAGGCGTTCGCCAGCTTCCACCGCAGGGCGGGTTAACACAATGCGCTGCACACTGGCGCGCTCAAGGGCGTCGACAGCGCAGGCCACCGCCAAATAAGTTTTGCCTGTACCCGCTGGACCAATGCCAAAGGTGATGTCGTGCGTGGCAATGTTGTCCATGTACAAAGCTTGCACGGGCGTGCGGGCGTTGAGGTCGGCGCGGCGGGTTTGTAGCGTGGGCACGTCGGGGTTGTTGGCCACCTCGGGGTCGCCGGCCATCATCAGTTGCAGCGAATCTTCTTTGAGGGGCCGATCGGCCATTTCATAGAGTGCCTGCAGCAACTCCAGCGCTTGTTGCGCCCGCGCCTTGGGGCCGTCGATCTTGAACTGCTCATGCCGATGGGCAATTTTGACCTGCAGCCCAGCCTCGATGGTGCGCAAATGCGCGTCCATGGGGCCGCAAAGATGCGTCATGCGGGTATTGTTGTGCGGCGTGAAATTGTGTCTGACAATCAAGCTGATAATCCTCAGTGGAAAATAGACATCCAAGCCAGGGGCATCGATGTCTGACCCCCTAATGATAGGCACTTATCTGATGAAGAAGAACGGCACGCCATGATTGGTCAGTTAACAGGCACTTTGATCGACAAAAACCCACCCGAAGTGATGGTGGATTGCCATGGTGTGGGCTACGAG
>JACCDX011621164.1_pt1 | contig 10485 bp, 7 predicted proteins | sample 7449681 | NCBI WGS metagenome assembly JACCDX01 (sample SAMN15323450, study PRJNA562643) | freshwater metagenome | isolation source: river surface water | place: USA:Blue River Watershed | collected 2017-08-18
GACCGACTCATTCGCCGTGAAGGTATGCACCGCCGTCGTGCCCTCGGCCACACTCTTGGTAGACGTGGCCGCGCCCGACCCGCCACTGGGGCCGGTGATGGCGGGCGCTCCCTCGTCCACATCCGTCACCGTGACGGTGAGGGTCTGGTTCGAGACATTGCCCGCCGCGTCCGTGGCTTTGACCGTCACCACATAGGTGTTGTTGGTGTCAGAGTCGTTCGGCGCCTCGTAATCCGGTGCCGCAATGAAGGTCAGCGCCCCCGTGCTCGCGTCAATCTGAAACCGCCCAGCGTCCGTCCCGCCGTTGAGGCTCCAAGTGACCGACTCATTCGCCGTGAAGGTATGCACCGCCGTCGTGCCCTCGGCCACACTCTTGGTAGACGTGGCCGCGCCCGCACCCCCGCTCGGGCCGGTGACCGAGGGTGCAGTGGTGTCCGTGGCCTCAATCACGAGTTCATTGACCGAACTGTCCGACAAGGTGTAACCACTGCTGTTGGTGATGGTGGCCGTCACGCTGTAGGTGCCCGGCGCCAAGGCATCGGCATTGGGCACGGTGAGGGACCAGTTTCCGCCCGAGGCCACCAAGCCGTTGGCCGAGGTGTAAGTGACACCATTGACCAGCACGGACAAAGTCTCGCCCGCTTGAAGCGTGGCCGTGCCACTGAGCGTTGGCGTGGTGTCCGTGGTGGTCAGGCTGGTGACCGTCACAGGACCATTGGGGTCGTTAGCTCGAACCGTGGTCAAATAGGCATTGAGCGCATCCATGGCCTGCGCGGTGGCGGCGTTACCGGACAAATTGTCGCCATCGCTGTAGCTGTAATTGGCGCCGATGAGCTCAAAGACCATATTGCTCGTCGGCCCGATGGTGAAGTTCCCGCCGCTATAAGCAAAAGTCAAATTCGTGGCGGCGTCCGGAATGACACCAATCATCAGGTTGGTGTTGCCGCTGCTGATGCGCCAGTTCACCGCCGCATTGATGGTTTTGACCGAGCCATCCGTGAAAAAGAGGCGAACGCCCACCGCGTAGTCATTACCCTGAGTGCCTCCAAAACTGCCGTTGTTGGAGTCCTGGAAAACCATGGCCTTGCTGATGCCCAGGGTGGAGAGGGTTTTGATCGAATTGGCAATGCCCGTGTTCGCCCCTTGCGTGCCAATCGCCCCTTCGGTGAACGGCACTGAAATCTCGGCCATCTCCACCGAAATCACTTGCCCATCGATGAGCAAATCCGCATGGTCATCGTCGGCCGCGATGCGCGCCAGCTGGACATCGTCTGGTGTGACGCCCAGGGCTTGGAGGGCAAAGCGCTCGCCCTCGTCGCCGTGGGTGTCGACCCCAGGGTGCAACCATTCGTCGATGGCATGGCCAAATTCCTCCAAGATCACGCGCTGGATCGCTTCCGAGTCGGGTCTTTGCGCAAGCCAGCTGCGGTTGAGGAAGATGACCGCCTGGCCTTCGGGCCCCTTGGCCGCAAACGCCCCCAAGGCGCTGCGCATGATCTCGCCATCCAGAACCTGAACTTCAACCTGGAACTCACCCCCTAGGATGGCCTGGCGCAGGGCTTGCCAGCGCTGCCATTGATCCCCATTCATTGGCTCAGAGAAGAAAAGGGAGGCAACTCGCGTGTTTTCGGAAGAGGCCAGCAATTCCCGCAAGGTTTGCTGGGCAGCCCAGGTGGCGTGCTGTGCCAAGTCCAGGGCTTCCGGGGTCAGGTTTGCCAGAGGCGCACGCACATCTGGCGCCATGGCGCGCAAAGGCTCTGGCGTGGCCGGGGCCTCCATCGGCGGCGCGGTGCGCTCGAGGGGCGGTGGTGTCCAGGTTGAACGTTCTGGGAGCGCGACCAGATCGATCAATGCCGCCCCATCGAACAACAGCCGGGGTTCAAGCACCCTTGGCCGAGGCTTGATGCGGGTGCGGCGAGACAACTGCATCGCGCGGCTTAATGGAGTTTGCGCAAGACGGCGGGTTTGCTTGCACCCGCACTCACCTCAGGGGCTTCGCCCGCATACACGTCCCCACTCATCCCCGCGAGCAAGCGCCGGTCTTTGTTCTTGATCTGCCCCGTGAGTTTGATGGTTTGGCTCACGGGGTCAATGCGCGCCCCAATGCGGGTGAGTTTGGCCTCATAGATTTGTCCAACCTCGTCAATCCGAACCTGGAACACGCTGCCCACTTTGGCCCATTGCAGCCATTGTGAGGGGGCGATGAATTCCAGCTCGAGCTCGCTGTCGTCGATGATCTCCATCACGGGTTGGCCCGGCTGAATGACTTGCTGCTCGCGAATTTTGAGTTCTGCCACGCGGCCATCAAAGGGCGCACGGATTTCGCATTTTTGCAAGCTCGCGCTCGCCATTTTGAGTTCGGCCTCGTACTTTTGAAAGCTGGCTCTGGACTGATCGAGCTCCATCGAGCCAATCGCCTGCAGTTGGTTCAAAGTTTCGTTGGCTTGCAGCAGGCGCTGGGCTTGCTGAAATTCAGCCAACACCCGCTCGCGCTGAGCGACCTGGACTTGGCAGTCCAGGCGCGCGAGCACGCTGCCTTTTTGGAAGCGCCCGCTTTCTTGAACGGCGAGCTTCATCACTTTGCCCGAGACTTCACTGGAGATCAGGGTGAATCGCTTGGGCAGGAGTTGGGCTCGCACCAATGCTCTGGCGTCATGGGAAGGTGGCGCGGCGCTTTTGGTGCGCTGCAGCTGAGGGGCATAGGTGACACGCTGCGTGTGGGTGTGTTCAGGGTCGATGGACGCGATGGAGGGACGCGCCAGTGGAGCGGCCTCGGCCTGCTCAGGGGCGGGCACGTTGGCTTCTATGGTTCCCGTGGCGGTGCGGGCCAAGTGAGGGGCAGCGCTTCCCATGGCCGGCGTGAACGCCATCTTGAGGTTCGACGTGATGAAAGGCCACGCCAGCAAAGTGGCCACCACACAGGCCATGAAAAGAAGAGAGGCGGCGGTCCAATGTGCGAGGGTTTTCATGATGTTTGACTTATTGACCCGCAGACGGGTGTTGGTGGGCGATCAACGTGGCGCGGGGGGCCAAGGCGAGTTCAGGCTGAGTGTCGCGGCCCAGCGAAAAAACCAATTTACCCATGGCGGCTTGATGCTGGGCCAGGCTTTGGTAGCGGCGTGCCTCACTCAAGATGGCCGCCACGTCCGAGCTCACCCGTTCGAGCGCACTCAGGCTTCCGGCGTTTTCACGCAGGCGGGCGATGTCGGCCAGGCGTTGATCGGTTTGCCAGATGGACTCTGCGCGCTCGAGCTGTCGTTGGCTCGCCAGAAGCATCACCCGTGCGACGTGCACTTGGGCGATGACCGCCATTTGGGTGGCAATACGGCGTTGGTCGGCAGCAGCAATTCCGGCTTTGGCGAATCGCTCTTGTGTTTGGAGTGTGAAAAGATGGACCAAATTCCAAGAAATCTGCCAGCTGGACTCTTGCCAGCGGGGGTTGACCTGAAAGCGGTCAGAGTCCCGAAAATCGCCAACGCTCAAACGCACGTTGGGAAATAAACGGGCCCACACCTTATGGGCTTCGATCTCGGCCATTTCGGAGGCGGCGAGTTGCTCCCGCAGGTCAGGGTGCTGGGCAATGGCCTCACGCTCCAGTTCGCCAATGGGCGCATCCAAGAGCGCCTGGTCAACCCGTGAGCGCTCCGGAAGGACCAAGGTCAGGGCGCTGCCCAGGGGATGCTGAATCAAGTGGGCCAAGTCCACTTGGGCTTGCTCGAAATCCGACGCCAGCGCTTCGAGGAGGCGCAAGTTCTCCAGCAATTGCTTTTGATAGCGCAAGACGTCCTGCGGATTGCGCAGGCGCGACTGGGCCAACAACTGTGAGTCTGACAAGGCCCGTTCGGCTTGGGCAATGGCGCGCTCGATCTTCGGTAAAAGCATTTGCGCGCTGGCCGCACGCCAGTAAGCCACACGCACGTCCTGCGCGAGTTGATGCGCGGCTTTGCGGTTGCGTTGCTCGGTCATGGCCAAGCGGGCTTGGGCTTGCCGTGTGTTGAGATAGCCCAAACCAAAATCGATCAGGTTCCAGCTCAAACTCAACTCTTGGACCACGTGTTCACGGTCTTGGGAGATGAAGCGCCCCGGGGCCGGCAGGCCCGTGGCCAAATCCACGCTGCGGGTCACGCGGTCATTGCGTCGGTCTGAACCGGATGTTCGGGTGGTCAAAGTGGGGAGCATTTCCAACTCCGCCAAATCCACCTGGCCCGAGGCCAAAGCGGCCTCCACCTGACGCGCTTTTTGCGCCAAGTTCAAGCGCAAGGCGCGGTCAATCGCCGCCGCGAGCGTGAGCGTTCCCTCGACCGGGGGAGAGGATTGTTCCGCCTGAAGGCGGTCTTGCGAGAGCCGCCACTGCGCATCGGTGGAAGACGGTGGCGAGGCACAGCCCGCCAAACCGAGCCCGATCACACCCAGAATGCCTAACGCGGGGAGTTGTTTCGCAAAATGATGACACCGCATCCCATCAATTATCGAATCTATCTATATGATTTGGTTGATGAAATCCGATTTCGCCACGGAATGTGTTGAAGTTGTTGTTTTTTTTGACACCGAAAAAAAGTGTTCACTATAGCGCCAATGGCGTATGACCTTCTAGACTTAAAAGTGTATACATATAAGGGTGATAACTTATGGTGATGGCCTTGTTTGAGGGGATAGATGCAGGATAAACAAGGGTAAACCCCTAAGTCTGCGGCCGGACGAACGTCCTCTGGGCGGGCCCTGGTGGGCCCTTTATCCCCTCGCGTCGCGAGCCTGGGGCGTACGGGCAAACGTCACCACATGGTCCACTTGCGCGCGAATGCCAATCCATTCGCCCACACGATGGTCGTGGTGGCTCGGCACCAACGCCAGAACGGTCTGGCCGCTCGCGAGTCTTAAGGTGTAGAGAAATTCTGCGCCTCGAAACGCCTTGCGAATGATCTCTGCCTGCACGGGGGCGTCGTCGTCGTGCACGATGTCATCGGCGCGCAGCAACACATCGCACCGGCCGCCTTCGTAAGCGCTCGGCAGGGGGCACTCTTCGACGTCAGCCAAGAGGCCTAGCGGCGTGTCCACCTGCACCTCGTCGCCCACGGCGTGGAGCTGAGCCGGGGCAAAAACGCCGTGCCCAATGAACTCCGCCACAAAGCGCGAGGCGGGCCGGTGGTAGAGCGTGTAGGGGGCATCCCACTGGTGCAGGCGCCCCTCCGACATCACGCCCACCCAATCCCCCAACGCAAAGGCTTCCATTTGGTCGTGCGTGACAAAAAGGGCGGTGGTTTGGGCGTCTTTAAGAATCGTGCGCACTTCCAGTGAGATGCGCTCGCGCAATTCCACATCGAGGTTGGAGAAGGGCTCATCGAGGAGCAAGAGCTTGGGCTGTGGGGCGAGGGCCCGCGCGAGCGCCACGCGTTGTTGTTGCCCGCCGGAGAGTTCATGCGGGTAACGCTGACGCTGAGAGGACAAGCCCACGAGATCAAGGACCTCATCAACGCGCCGTGTTTTCTCGGGCTCGCGCAGGTCGTGCAGTCCAAAGCCCACGTTGGCCGCCACCGTGAGGTGCGGGAAGAGCGCGTAATCTTGAAACACCATGCCAATTTGTCGCGCTTGGGGCTCCACATGCACGCCCGCACGGCTCACGCAGCGCCCGTCAATGTAGATCTCGCCGGCGCTCACATGCTCGAGTCCGGCAATGGCGCGCAGCAAACTGGTTTTGCCGCAGCCGGAAGAACCCAGCAAAACCCCCATGTCGCCCCGCCCAAGACCAAAGCTCACCCCTTCCACCGCGGCTTGCGTGCGGCCTGGATAGCGCAATTGAAGCTGGCGAACTTCGACAAACACAGGGGTCTTTCAGAGGCGTTGAATGGGTGCGGCAAGGGGGAGGGGCATTCTACAATGCAGCATGTTTGCAAACTGGGTTTCTCGCGGCGGTGCGGTCGGCTTGACGGTCTTGGCAGCCCTGCTGGCTTTGCCCGTTTTGGTCTTGGTGGGGGCTTGGTGGACACCCGATGACCAAGCCTGGGCCCTCTTGGCCGAGATGCGCGCCACCGTCTTGCCCGATTACGCCATGACCAGCGTCCTGCTGTGTGTGGGGGTGGCATTGGGCGTGATGGTCCTGGGGCTATTTTGTGCGGTGGCCGTGACGCTGTTTGACTTTCCCGGTCGGCGCGTCTTGGAGTGGGCTTTGCTGCTGCCCATGGCCTTGCCGGCTTATGTCGTCGCGTATGCCTACACCGACTTTCTGCAATACGCAGGACCGCTGCAAACCCTCTGGCGCGGCTATTCGGGCGCGACTGCACCGCTATGGCCCGACATCCGTTCGCTGTGGGGCTCGGTACTGGTTTTTTCCTTCACGCTCTACCCCTATGTGTACTTGCTTGCGCGAACCGCCTTGCTCGAGCGCGCTGCGCACCTGATGGAGGCCGCGCGCCTGTTGGGTGCGAGCATGGCCCGTCGGGTGTGGCAGGTGGCCTTGCCGCTGGCGCGCCCAGCCATTGCGGCCGGCACCGCGTTGGCCTTGATGGAGACGCTGGCCGATTACGGGGTCAGCAGTTACTTTGGCATTCAGACCTTCACCGCTGGCGTGTTCAAGGCCTGGCTGGTCATGGACAACCGCCTCGCCGCCGCCCAACTGGCCACGCTGCTCATGGGCTTCGTGGCCGTGTTGCTGTGGGTGGAACAGCGGGCGCAGGCTCGGCTGCGCTTTGCCAGCGCGCGCATCTCGCGCACGAGCCTGGAATCGCGGCCGGTGCGGCTGGGGGGGGCGACGGGTCTGACCATGGGAGCGCTTTGCGCTTTGCCCTTGTTGCTGGGCTTTGTCGTGCCGGTGCTCATCTTGCTCGCCAGCTTGAGTGAGCTGCGCGATTTGGAGTGGTCGTGGGCGCGCTTTGGCGAGTGGACCCGCACCAGCGTGTGGCTTGCGGCAGGCACCGCCGGCCTCGCGGCCTTGCTCGCGCTCCTGCTCGCAGCGCACGCGCGCCTCTTTCCCCGTTCACCCACGCAGGCCCTCACGCGGGTGGTGGGTTTGGGTTACGCCGTGCCCGGTGCGGTGATCGTGGTGGGGGTGCTCTGGCCGATTGGCTGGCTGCAAGCGCGTGCCCCTGAGGCCGGCTACGCGGCCTGGTTCACGGGCACGGTATTGGCCTTGGTGTGGGCCTATCTGGTGCGCTTTGTGGCGGTGGCCTTGCAAGGCGTGCAAAGCGCCTATGCCCGACTGCCGCACAGCCTCGACGAGAGCGCGCGCACCCTGGGGCAGGGCGAGTGGGCGGTGTTTCGCCGCATTCACCTCCCGCTCCTGCGCCGCCCTTTGGCTGTGGCCTTGTTGCTCGTCATGGTCGATACCATGAAGGAGTTGCCGGCCACCTTGGTCTTGCGGCCCTTTAACACCGACACGCTGGCGGTGATGGCCTATCAACTCGCGCGCGACGAGCGCCTGGCCGAAGCGGCCGTGCCTTCTCTCGCCCTCGTGGTCGTGGGCCTGATCCCGGTTTTGCTCATCGCGCGCAGCTTGCGCGCGCGTTGACGCGCCAAGCCAAGCTTGACCGCACTGCCCAAACGCCGCGTGTGCCAGGCTTGGCAACGCTAGCCGAGAAAGTTGAGCAAGGCCTGGCACACCACATCTGGCGCCTCGCGCTGCGGAAAGTGGCCAATGCCGGGCAACACCTCCCGCGCATAGCGCGCACGGAAAAATGCTTCCTTGCCCGCCGAGGTCTCGGGTCCGTTGACGGTGTCGGCCGCGCCGTGCAACACCAAGGTCGGCACCGCCAGCACCACGGGTTCACTCAAGCGGGCATCGTCGTCTGCGTAGCGCGGATCGCCCTCGGCATGACCCCAGCGGTGCTGATACGAGCTCAGCGTCACCTCAGCCCAATCGGGCGATGCAAAGGCTTGGGCCGTGGCTTCAAACTCAGCCTCGTCAAACCATCCCGGCGGCGCCCAGGTATCCCACATGATGCGGGCGAAGTCGCGGCCTTGTTCGCGCACGGTGCGGTGCCCCAGCGGTGTGGCCATGAACCAGTGGTACCAGTAGCGGCGCACCTGTTCGAGAGAGAGTCGCTGGTTGGGGGTGTTGGTGCCATAACCCACCGACACCATGACCAAGTGGCTCGCCACCCCAGGCCGCAGCACGCAGGCGTTGACCGCGGCGCGTGCCCCCCAGTCATGGCCGATCAAGGCCGGCTGGGAGAGGCCCAGCGCGTCGATGAATTCCAGCAAGTCACGCCCCAAGGCGGCGAGCTGACCGCTGCGCGGCGTGCGGGGGTCCAAAAACGTGGTCGGCGCAAAGCCCCGCAGGGCGGGAACGAGCACCCGCCAGCCGGACTGGGCGAGCACGGGCGCGACTGCCGCCCAGGTGCGGGGGCTATCGGGCCAGCCATGTAAAAGGATGACACAACGTTTGCCGTGCGGGTTCCATTCTTCATAGCCGATGCGCAGCACCGGTGTGTTGACAAATTGCATGAGGGGTCCTTCTTCCATGGCGTGAATCGCCCGCACAGGGGGCCCGCAGGCCCCAACGGGCGAGAGCAGACCCACCCCGCGAACCTCGGGCATCCCCAATTCTGCACCGGAAGCGATCGTCGGTGGCGATGCGCTAGACTTGCCGGGTCATGAAAGCCATCGCTCTACAGCCTAACCTGGTTGAACAGGTGCGCAACGCCTTGCTCGACGAAATCGTGGCGGGCGCCCTCAAGCCCGGCGAGCGCATCATCCAAGAACAACTCGCCCAAGCGCTGGGGGTCTCGCGGCAACCCGTGCAACAGGCCTTGCTGTTGCTGCGCAACCAAGGGGTGTTGCAAGACGCCCCAGGCCGTGGCCTGATCGTCGCGCCCCTCGATCCCGACCACGTGCGTCACGTGTATGAAGTTCGCGCCGCCATTGAAGGTCTGGCGTGTCATTTGGCGGCCCAGTGGCGCGCTGACCAAGCCCGCAAGAAAGGCCCCGCGCTCATCGAGGCCGGACGCAAAGCCGTGGCCAGCGGCGCGGTCTCGCGCATGATCGCGGCGGACATCCAGTTCCACGAATTTCTCTACACCCTCTCGGGCAACCCACTGATCCATCCGGCCATGGCTCCGCACCTCACATACACCCAGCGTGTCATGGGCGAAGTGTTGAGCCAAGATCAACACCCCCGCGACATCTGGGATCAGCACGCCGCCATTTTGGAGGCCATCGCCAGTGGCCAAACTGACTTGGCCGAATCCCTTGCGCGTGAGCACTTGCTGCAAGCCTCGGAGTTCATGGTTTCTCGTTTGCGTGCGAGCGCGGTCCCGGCACCCTCCAAATCCCCTTCCAAAACACGCGCGCAGCGCAAGGAGCACTCCCATGAATGACGCGGTATTGACTGTTCTCATCGCCGGTTTTTTACCCATCGTTTGCGCGGGCATCGCCAAATGGGGTGCCAAGGGCTATGACAACCACAACCCCCGTGCTTGGCTGGCCCAGCAGCATGGCAAGCGTGTGCGGGCCGATGCTGCCCAAGCCAACAGCTTTGAGGCGTTTCCTTTCTTCGCCGCGGGCATGATCCTCGCCGTGTTGGCCGAGGTGGATGAAGACACGCTGGCTGTTACCGGTTGGTTCTTCATCGCCATGCGCGTGCTCTACATTTATTGCTACGTCAACGACTTGGCCACCCTGCGCTCCTTTGCCTGGCTCTTTGGCTATGCGGCGGTCGTGCGTTTGTTCTTGCTCGCCCTCTGAGCGGCGATCGCACTGGAGGATTTGCCATGGCCATGACACCCGCCACACTGGCCCAACAGGTCTGGGCGCACTGGCAGTCGGGGCAGCCCATGCCCCATTGGGCAGCGGCGGATCGTCCCCAGTCGCGCGACCAAGGCTATGCCGCCCAAGCCGAGTTGCTCGCCTGTAGCGGGCAAGCCGTCGCGGGCTGGAAAATTGCCGCCACCAGCGCGGCGGGACAAGCCCACATCGGCGTCTCGGGCCCCCTGGCTGGACGCGTCTTCGCACACACCCTGCGCGAGCCTGCTCGGGCCGTGAGCCTGGCGGGTAACCGCATGCGCGTGGCCGAGCCCGAGATGTGTTTCCGAATGGGGCAGGATTTACCGCCGCGCCCGCAAGCCTATTCCCAGGCCGAGGTCATGGCGGCGGTGGAGGCGTTGCACATTGCCATCGAGGTACCCAACTCACGTTTTGCCGATTTCGTCACCGCGGGCGAGGCCAGCCTCATTGCCGACAACGCCTGCGCACATGAATTCATGCTCGGACCGCAAGCGCCAGACGATTGGCGCACACTGGATCTGGCCGCCCATGCGGTATCGGCTCGGGTGAGCCCCGCCAACGCCACCGCCTGGACGCGTGAGGGCAGCGGCGCCGCCGTCTTGGGTGACCCGCGCATCGCCCTGACCTGGATTGCCAACGAATTACGCGCGCTGGGCGAGGGTTTGCGCCAAGGCCAGTTCGTGACCACCGGCACTTGCATGCCCCCCCTGCAAATTCAGCCCGGTGATCGCGTCGAAGTCGATTTTGGTCGTCTGGGGCGCATGCAAGCCC
>JACCDX010449806.1_pt1 | contig 10483 bp, 11 predicted proteins | sample 7449681 | NCBI WGS metagenome assembly JACCDX01 (sample SAMN15323450, study PRJNA562643) | freshwater metagenome | isolation source: river surface water | place: USA:Blue River Watershed | collected 2017-08-18
AAATAGATCTATCGCCCTCTTGGCCGTCCTATTGAGCTTCAATCCTCAGACGAGCAATCTCGCCCACTCATTAATATGGATAGCGATAGCGCTTCTTGCCTGTCACTGCCTAAGGGCAGGTATGGGAGATTTCAAGTTGGTTGCTGCCCTCATGATCCTGCAGGGAGATCTCATCACTTCAAGAGATTTCCTCGCGGGTTTTTTCGCAACGGCGCTGCTATCGCTGCTCATCTCTCTCGCGTTATCGAGGTCGATCAAGACCAATTGCCCACTAGCTCCAGCGATTCTGGCGCCATTCTCATTCGCCAATCTCGCTATGTGAGGCACGCTCGATATGAGATGCGCGAGAGAGAGCTCTTCTGAGACAATACCGCCATGCGTTGGATTACAGCAGGTGAGTCACATGGCCCAGCCCTTTCGGCAATCATTGAAGGCATGCCGGCACATATCCAGATCTCGACCGCTGATATTGATTTCCATCTAGCGCGTCGTCGATTAGGAACTGGACGAGGCGCTCGACAGAACTTCGAGGCCGATAAGGTCTCTATCTTGGGTGGTGTTCGTTTAGGTGAGAGCCAAGGCGGACCAATCTCGATTCAAGTGGGTAATAGTGAGTGGCCTAAGTGGGAGAAGGTTATGTCGGCCGACCCGCTACCGATAGAAGAGATTAAAGATCTTGCCCGAAATGCACCGCTCTCGCGGCCGCGCCCGGGCCACGCTGATTTAGTCGGCATGCAGAAGTATGATTTTGATGACGCAAGACCAATTCTCGAACGTGCAAGTGCGCGTGAGACCGCAGCACGCGTGGCGCTCGGCGCGATTGCGAGAGCTTTTTTGAAGCAGAGCGTAGGGATTGAGATTTTTAGCCATGTGGTCTCAATCGGTGGCGTTTCAATTCCAGAGAATTCACCGCTTCCATTACCGACAGATATCTCACGAATCGATGCCGACCCAGTTCGCTGCGCTTTCGCTGATTCATCATCTGCGATGGTGGCGGAGATTGAGAGCGCGCATAAGGATGGCGATACCTTAGGTGGAGTTTGTGAAATTCTCGCCTACAACCTTCCTCCCGGACTTGGGTCACATGTTCACTGGGATCGCCGACTTGATGCAAGACTCGCCGCAGCGATGATGGGAATCCAGGCGATTAAAGGCGTTGCAATCGGAGATGGCTTCACCTCCGCTACCCGCCGCGGTTCAATAGCTCACGATGAGATTGAACGTAACTCTGCCGGAAAGATCGTTCGTCGTACCGATAGAGCAGGCGGTACAGAGGGCGGAATGTCTAATGGTGAAGTTCTCCGCGTCTCCATTGCAATGAAGCCGATCTCAACAGTTCCAAAGGCGTTAGACACTATCGATGTAATCTCAGGTGAATCAGCTAAGGCGATTAATCAGCGCTCTGACGTTTGTGCAGTTCCGGCGGCTGGTGTTGTTGGTGAAGCGATGGCTGCGCTGGTATTAGCAGAGGCTGTACTTGAGAAATTTGGTGGCGATTCGGTGGGGGAGACTCGCCGCAATTACCTCGCATATCTAGAGAATCTTCGCTTCTCTTAAGATGGCACCACGAATAGCCCTGATTGGTCCTATGGGTTCAGGTAAGACCACGATCGGTCAGACCTTGGCGCAGGATCTTTCGCTTTCTTTTCGTGATACCGATCAGATGATTATTGAACAGACCGGTCGTGAGATCTCCGATATCTTTATCGAAGACGGCGAGGATGCCTTTCGTGCGTTAGAGAAGATCATCCTAAGAACCGCGCTTCTAGAGGATGAAACAGTCCTCTCACTGGGAGGTGGCGCCTGTCTAAGCGTCGACGCGCAATCTGCCTTGCGAGCCAGTGGTTCATTTATCGTCTATCTCAAGATTTCACTAGCCCAGGTATCAAATCGTGTTGGTTTCAACCAGGGACGACCACTACTCATGGGAAATCCTCGGGCGCAGTGGCAGAATCTAATGAATGAACGTGCGCCTATCTATGAGTCAATAGCATCGTATATTGCCGAAGTTGATAATAAGAGCGTCCGTGAGCTCACCGATGAGATTGCAATCGCCTACGACCTAAGAAGCCGAGGAAGATAAATGGCAGAGATACTGGTATCAGCAGAGCGAGATTATCGCGTTCGAATTACGGGAGATTGGCGAGGCGATCTCTCGCCATTGGCCTCAAATCGATCAAAGGTTGCGATTATCTACTCGACCGCTATGGCGAGTTCTATGCCAACCATGACTTTCGCAAACGCTGAGGTTGTGGTGATTGAGGTTCCAGATGGCGAGGCCGCTAAGACCGTTGCTGTTATCGACTACATCTGGCGCAGATTGGCAGAGGCCGGATTCACTCGAGGCGATCTCATCGTTGGAATCGGTGGGGGAACCGTGACCGACTTGGCAGGATTTGCCGCAGCCACATGGTTGCGAGGGCTAGATTGGGTTGCGATTCCAACAACGCTTGCTGGCATGGTAGATGCATCGGTAGGCGGAAAGACAGGAATCAACTCACCAGCGGGCAAGAATCTTATTGGAGCCTTTCACTCGCCATTATCTGTCCTTATAGATACCAATTGGTTGAAGACTCTGAGCGATAGAGATTTCGCTGCTGGATTAGCAGAAGTCATTAAGTGTGGCTTTATCGATGATCCTGAGATTCTCTCAATTCTTTCCAATATCGAAATCGCCGCGCTCCGCTCAAATTCGATACTCACTTCACAGTTGATTGAGCGTTCGATACGAACAAAGGCAAAGGTCGTGAGCAGCGACTTTAAAGAGTCAGATCTGCGCGAGATTCTCAACTACGGTCATACCTTTGGCCATGCAATCGAACGTGTATCCGACTATTCAATTCGCCACGGTGAAGCGGTCTCAATTGGGATGGTATTTGTAGCCGAGCTTGCGCATAGTCGTGAGTTGATTGATGGCTCAATTCTTGACCTGCACCGTTCGCTGCTCGCTAAGCTCTCTCTTCCAATATCACTGAGCAATGTTCCGGGCGCTGGTAATTGGGCTGCGCTCTATGCGGCCATCTCGCTCGACAAGAAGGCGCGAGGTAGTTCGATTCGCTTTGTTGCCCTCGATGGAGTTGGAAGTTGTACCCGAATTGAGGGTGTCTCTGAAGAAGAATTGCGCTCAGCGTATGAGAAGGTACTCGCATGAAGGTCTTAGTACTCAATGGTCCGAACTTATCGCGCCTCGATATTCGAGATTCATCCATCTATGGCGATTTGAGTTATCCAGCTCTAGTTGAGTTGATAACAAACGAGGCAGTTCGGTTGGGTTTAGAGGCCGACATTCGACAGAGCGATGAAGAGGCGCAGATCATTGCATGGCTCCATGAAGCTGCAGATACAAATACCCCGGTTGTTATCAATCCAGCGGCATTCACTCATTACTCATATGCGATTCGCGACGCAGCAGAGCTTGTTAAAGCTCCGCTCATAGAGGTGCATCTCTCGAATCCTCTTGCTCGCGAGGAGTTTCGCCACACCTCGGTAATTTCCGGTGTCGCAACTGGAACTATCGGTGGTTTTGGTCCCAATTCATATGTACTTGCCCTCCAAGCGCTCACATCCTTGTTGAAGAAGTAGGGTAAACTCACCGCTTGTGCCCTGATGGTCGGGGCGATTGAACTGGAGTAGATGATGGCAACCACTAACGATTTGAAAAATGGCATGGTCCTCGATATTGAAGGACAGCTATGGACTGTCGTTGAGTTTCAGCACGTCAAGCCAGGTAAAGGTCCAGCTTTCGTCCGCACAAAGCTCAAGCAGGTAATGACTGGAAAAGTTGTAGATAAGACCTTCAACGCCGGCGTCAAGGTCGAGACCGCTGTTGTTGAAAAGCGCGAAATGACCTTCCTCTACAAGGAGGGCGATGACTTTGTCTTCATGGATGATGTTAATTTCGATCAAATGACTATCTCGCAAGCTACCGTGGGTGATGCGGCTGATTACATGCTAGAAAATACCGGAGCTATCGTCGCCATCCATGAAGGAAATCCACTCTTTATCGAACTACCAGCATCAGTCGCGCTAAAGATTACCTATACCGAACCAGGTCTCCAGGGCGATCGTTCATCGGGTGGAACAAAGCCAGCAACTGTTGAGACCGGAATTCAGATTCAAGTTCCGCTCTTTATTAAGCAGGATGAGGTCGTCTTGGTCGATACCCGAGATGGTTCTTATCTCGGTCGCGCCAACTAGTGAGCGCTCGGAGCAAGGCTCGTAAGCAGGCGCTAGATATCCTCTACGAGTCGGATATCCGAAGCAGTGATGCTCTAGCCACTCTTACTTCGAGAGATGTGGTCGAGGATGGGCCTGATGCGCGTCCAATTCGTGAATTCACTCGCGAACTTATCTCGGGCGTCGTTGAACATAAGCGAAAGATTGATGAACTCATCGCAACCTACGCTCAAGGTTGGGATATGGACCGATTGGCAGCAGTCGATCGGAATATCTTGCGACTTGGCATCTATGAAATTCTATGGAGTGAAGATCTCGCAGATGGAATAGCTATCGATGAGGCGCTCACCTTGGCTAAGGATCTTTCGACTGAGGATTCTGCGACCTTTATTCACGGTTTGCTCGGGCGAATCTCATCAATCAAGGATTCGATTTCTCGCTAGCCCTAATAAGTAGTCGTTTTGTTGTTAGGCGGCTCTCTAATTCTTTAAAGTTACAACTCTCAATTAAGGTAAGAATCTCACCATCGCTCACGCGAAGTGAGAGAACTTGACCGTTCCAATCTCGACGTTTGCGAACGATTGAAGAGAGGTATCTTCGCAACCCAAGATATTCACCATCGTTTCCATCAAGCTCTCTGACCCGCTTTAAGTCGAAGATAAGTCGCTCTGCTGAATCGATATCAGTTGAGCCAGAAGGGCTTAAGAAGTATTCGACTGGAACTTGATAGATATCAGCCAACTGCTGGAGCCTCGCCAGCGAGATAGCTCGCGTCCCACGCTCATAAGAGCCAAGTACAACTGCCTTTATTAACCCACCGCTTAACTCTTCAAATCCTTGGAGAGTTAGCCCGCGCTCACGGCGGAGATCTCGCAAGAGTTGGGCCATACGTGTCTCGATATCTTCTTCCCTCATAACTCGCTCCTATCGCTAGAAAGCGAGGAGGTTATGCGAGTAGTGAGGCCTGGCACGCCGGTTTTACACAGCGGCCCCTCAATCGGTGGGCGTGGTAGGGTTACCCAGTTCCTTTAACGACCTGTCCAGTGAGGCAGGAAAGGAGAAGTTTATGAGCGCTGCTCTGACCGCCAGTGAGATCTCACGGGCGCTGACTCGGATCTCCCATGAGATTCTTGAGCGAAATTCTGGCTCCACCAATCTCACTATCCTCGGTATTCCTACCCGTGGAGCTCACCTCGCCTACCGCCTAGCTGCGATTATCGGCGAGATCGAGGGGGCGCCGATTCAGGTGGGAACTCTCGATATCACCCTCCATCGCGATGATCTTCGAATCCGAGCGCCCCGCCCCTTGATGGAGACAGTTATTCCTCCTCTAGGTATTGAAGGTCGCACCGTTGTGCTTGTAGATGACGTTCTCTTCTCCGGCCGGACTATTCGATCAGCCCTCGATGCCTTGGGTCAGATAGGTCGTCCAGAGCGGGTTCAACTCGCAGTACTCGTCGATAGAGGCCACCGCGAGCTACCAATCAAGGCTGACTTTGTGGGAAAGAATCTACCTACCTCCAAGTTGCAGAGCGTTAAGGTTCATCTCGTTGAGCAGGATGGCGCTGATGAGGTAACGATTGAGGGGGAGGACGCATGAAGAAGCATCTCCTATCAATCAGTGATCTCGAACGAGATTTTGCGATCACTATCCTCGACACAGCTGGCGAGATGGCTAAGGTCTCTGAGGGTCCAAATAAGAAGTTACCTACTCTGAGAGGTAAGACAGTCGTCAATCTCTTTGCCGAAGATTCAACTCGCACTCGAATCTCCTTTGAAGCGGCAGCGAAGCGACTCTCTGCCGATGTCATTAACTTCAGCGCTAAAGGTTCCAGCATTAGTAAGGGGGAGTCCCTTAAGGACACCGCTCAGACTCTACAAGCGCTGGGTGCGGATGCCGTGGTCATTAGACACTCTGCATCGGGCGCAGCTCACCGCCTTGCGCAAGGACGTTGGATCAACGGCAGCGTTATCAACGCAGGAGATGGAACGCATGAACACCCTTCGCAGGCCCTTCTTGATGCGTTTACTATTCGAAAGCACCTTGCACATGGCAAGGGAGATTTGACGGGTATTCGCGTAGCAATTGTTGGTGACATTCTCCATTCTCGTGTTGCTCGATCCAATGTACTTTTACTTACCAAGTTAGGAGCTGAGGTTGTTCTAGTTGCTCCTCCCACACTGTTGCCGTATCAGATTGAAGCTTGGCCGGTCTCGGTTTCCTATGATTTTGATTCAATTTTGCCAACAGTTGATGCAATTATCATGTTACGTATCCAACAAGAGCGAATGAGTGATCTCTATTTCCCCTCTGAGCGCGAATATTCAACGCTCTTTGGCATCAATTCAGATCGCCTTTCTCTCACAAAAAGCCATTCAATCATCATGCATCCAGGGCCAATGAATCGTGGTCTTGAAATAACAGCTGAAGTTGCGGACAGTCCGCAATCTGTTGTAGTTGAACAAGTTGCAAATGGCGTATCTGTACGTATGGCCATTCTCTACCTCTTTATAGCCGGCGGTCAGGAGTCAGTTGATGTCTGGTAAGTTACTCATAGCAGGAGCCTCAATTCTCGGAGGCGAGAGTGCTGACGTACTCATTGTCGATGGACAAATTGCTGAAATCTCGCACTCGATAGATCGTGCAGGCACAGAGGTTCTTCTTGCTGATGGCCAGGTACTACTTCCTGGGTTTGTTGATCTCCACACCCATCTCCGTGAGCCTGGCCGCGAGAATGCAGAGACGATCGCAACTGGATCATTGGCCGCAGCAAAGGGTGGTTACGTTGCCGTGAGCGCGATGGCCAACACGCTGCCCGTGGCTGATAATTCAGCGATAGTTGAACAGGTCGCAACTATCGGTAAGAGCGTAGGACTTGTGGATGTTTTTCCAATTGGAGCTGTAACCAAAGGGCTCTCCGGAACTGAGCTAGCAGATCTCGGTTCAATGGCGCAATCGAAGGCGAAAGTTCGTATCTTCAGCGACGATGGAAATTGTGTTTCAGATCCGCTTTTGATGCGCAGAGCGCTCGAATATGTAAAGCAGTTTGATGGTGTGATTGCTCAACATGCACAGGACCCACGCTTGACTGAAGGGTCTCAGATGAATGAAGGTGCAATGGCGTCGACCCTCGGACTTAAGGGTTGGCCTGCGGTCGCCGAAGAGTCAATAATTGCTCGAGATATTCTCTTGGCAAATATGGTCGGTGCAAGACTTCATATCTGTCACGTAACAACTCGTGGCGGAGTCGAGATCATCCGCTGGGCAAAAGGTCAAGGCATGCAGGTAACAGCTGAAGTTACGCCACATCATCTACTTTTAACTGATAGATATGCAGAGAGTTATGATCCAATCTATAAAGTTAATCCGCCCTTACGAACCGAGAGCGATGTTGAGGCGCTGCGTATCGGTCTTGCAGATGGCACTATCGATGTTATAGGTACTGATCACGCACCACATCCGGTTGAAAGCAAAGAGTGCGAATGGCAAAACGCGGCATTCGGCATGGTGGGTCTTGAGACCGCTTTCCCAATCGTCTTCTCAACGATGATTAAGAGTGGTCTGATTACATGGCAACGGGCTGCTGAGATTATGAGTATCGCGCCTGCTCGAATCGGTGGTTATCTCCAGCATGGGGGGTCTATAAAGGTGGGCGAGCCTGCAAACTTGACCTTGGTTGATCCAAAGGGCGTGATGACTGTTGATCGAGCAAAGTTATCCTCGAAGAGTAAGAACACGCCGTTCCATGGCATGGTTTTTGATGGTTCGGTAGTCGCAACGATATTTAACGGCAAACTCACACACAAGGTCGGTAACTAATGAGCAAGGCATACCTAGTTCTGGATGATGGTCGAATCTTTGAAGGACGATCGTGGGGAGCAACTGGAAAGACCTTCGGTGAAGCAGTCTTTCAAACTGGAATGACTGGCTACCAAGAGACGCTCACCGATCCCTCATATCATCGACAAGTTGTGGTTATGACGGCACCTCATATCGGAAATACCGGAGTTAATCTTGAGGATAATGAATCTTCACGGATTTGGGTAGCTGGATTTGTAGTCCGAAACCCATCGACGATTACGAGCAATTGGCGTAGTACCTCTGACCTCGAAGAAGAATTAATAAAGCAAAGCGTCGTCGGTATCTCCGGGGTAGATACGCGAGCAATCACTCGACATCTCCGAGATCGCGGTGCAATGCGAGTCGGTATTTTCTCAGACACCGATCTCTCTCGCGAAGAGATGGTAATTGAGGTAAGGAAACAAGCTCCAATGTCAGGCGCTTATCTCTGCGGTGATGTTTCGACCGAGATTCCATACCTTGTCCCAGCGCAAGGTGAGAAGAGATTTACCGTTGTTGCCCTAGATTTAGGTATCAAAGCGGCGACACCTCGCAATATGGCAGAGCGAGGCATTGAGGTACATGTATTACCTGCAAACTCAACCTTGGAAGAGATTCTCGCTTACCGCCCCGATGGAGTCTTCCTCTCGAACGGCCCAGGTGACCCATCAACGATGACCGATACCGTCTCGCTAGTTCGAGACATTTTGATTGAGGAGATTCCAATCTTTGGTATCTGCTTCGGACATCAAATTTTGGGCAGAGCGCTTGGTTTTGAAACCTACAAGTTGCAGTTTGGTCATCGAGGTATCAATCAACCAGTTCTTGACCGCAAGACCGGCAAAGTAGAGATCACTGCACATAATCACGGTTTTGCTCTTAAAGCGCCTACCGATTCTGTCTTCTCGACCGTCTTTGGCCCAGGCCAAGTAACCCACGTTTGCCTCAACGATGGGGTCGTAGAAGGTCTTGAACTTCTAGAGCGTGGCGCCTTTAGCGTGCAATATCACCCGGAGGCAGCGGCTGGTCCCCATGATGCCGGTTACCTATTCGATCGTTTTCTTGCCTTAATGGAGAAATACCCTAGAAAGGTGGGCGCATAATGGCTCTCGATACATCCATTAAGAGCGTACTCGTTATTGGTTCAGGTCCTATCGTTATTGGACAAGCCTGCGAATTCGATTACTCGGGAACTCAAGCCTGCCGAATCCTCAAAGCTGAAGGTATTCGCGTAATTCTTGTGAACTCTAATCCAGCGACCATCATGACCGATCCGGAATTCGCAGATGCAACATATATCGAACCAATCACACCAGAATTTATCGAACGCATCATAATTAAAGAGAGACCGGATGCGGTTTTAGCAACCCTTGGTGGTCAAACTGCGCTCAATGCAGCGATGGGGATGCATGAAGCTGGAATATTGGCTCGCCATAACGTTCGCCTCATCGGCGCTGATGTTGAAGCGATCCAGCGAGGCGAAAATCGCGAACTCTTCCGAGCTATCGTTGAGAAAGTTGGGGGAGAGTCAGCCAAATCGATTATCTGTCACACAATGGATGAAGTTATCGCTGCGGCTTCTGTACTCAACTATCCATGTGTTATTAGACCATCCTTTACGATGGGTGGTCTCGGCTCTGGAATCGCTCATGATGAAGAGACGCTCAGGCAGATAGCAGGGGCTGGATTGCGCCACTCTCCGACCTCAGAGGTTCTCATTGAAGAATCGATCATCGGCTGGAAAGAGTATGAACTAGAGGTCATGCGAGATAAGGCCGACAATGTCGTCATAGTCTGTTCCATCGAGAATATCGATCCTATGGGTGTGCATACTGGAGACTCCATTACCGTTGCACCTGCACTTACCCTTACCGATGTTGAGTATCAGAAGTTACGCGATCTATCGATTTCGATCATCCGAGAAGTTGGTGTCGATACCGGCGGTTGCAATATTCAATATGCAGTCAATCCGGATAATGGCCGGATTATCGTGATTGAGATGAATCCACGAGTCTCACGATCATCCGCACTTGCCTCTAAAGCCACTGGCTTTCCTATCGCCAAGATCGCCACGAAATTGGCTATTGGTTACACCCTGGATGAGATTCGTAATGACATCACCCAGGTGACGCCTGCCTCCTTCGAACCAACTCTTGATTACATTGTCGTTAAGGCACCTCGCTTTGCCTTTGAGAAGTTTCAAGATGCGGATCCACGCCTCACCACAACGATGAAGAGCGTCGGCGAAGCGATGGCGATTGGCAGATCTTTTCCAGAAGCGCTGATGAAATCTTTACGCTCGCTTGAGCGAAAGGAGGCTATCTTCACCTTCCCTTCCGATCTAGCCACAATCAGTCTCGGCGAACTATTGGAAGCTATGCGAATTCCAACCGAATATCGCTTGCAGCAGGTTCATAGAGCTCTCTGGGCGGGAGCGGATATCGAGGCTGTATATGCGGCAACGAA
>JACCDX010488865.1_pt1 | contig 10483 bp, 15 predicted proteins | sample 7449681 | NCBI WGS metagenome assembly JACCDX01 (sample SAMN15323450, study PRJNA562643) | freshwater metagenome | isolation source: river surface water | place: USA:Blue River Watershed | collected 2017-08-18
ATCCTTCTACTTGCCCATCTCCAGGAGAGGTGGGAGAATGGAGGGATAAACTGATTAATCGCAATCCTGGATGGAATGAAGTTTTAGATCGTGCAAGCAAAGCACCAAAGTCAACTGTAAAGAAACTCTAATATGGCAAGAAGAAAAAGAGCAGAGCAACCAATCGGGGTTGGTCTTACTACTCGACAAATGAAGCGTAAAAAACCACTAAGTGGAGAATATCTTGTAGATATTGAACCACTTACAGATAATCAAAGAAAGTTATTTGATTCATATAAAGATCAAAAACATTTGGTTGCCTATGGTTGTGCTGGCACTGGTAAGACTTTTATTACACTTTATAATGCTATTCAAGATGTTTTAAACGAAAGAAGTCCTTATGAAAGGGTTTATATTGTTCGCTCTTTAGTTGCTACTCGTGAGATTGGATTCCTACCTGGAAGTCATGATGATAAAGCAGACATTTACCAAATTCCTTATAAGAATATGGTGAAATATATGTTCCAACTTTCAAGTGATGCTGAGTTTGAAATGCTTTATGGAAATCTTAAAGCACAAGAAACCATTAAATTCTGGTCTACCTCATTCCTTCGTGGTACAACTCTTGACAATGCCATCATTATTGTGGATGAGTTTCAGAATCTTAATTTCCATGAATTAGATTCTATTATCACTCGTGTTGGTGAAAATACCAAAATTATGTTCTGCGGAGACGCTACTCAGTCTGACTTGCAAAAGACAAACGAAAGAAACGGGATTGTAGACTTTATGACAGTCTTGCGTAAAATGCCTTCGTTTGATATAATTGAGTTTGGTGTAGAAGACATTGTTCGTTCTGGGCTTGTTAAAGAATATATTCTTGCTAAAATGGAGGCAGGTTTTTGATATTTAATCACGTTGATTTGAATTTACCCCAACTCGAAAGAGAAACGATTGATGGGGTAAGATATTATAAAGTTCCAGATTTAGAAGAACTTCTTCGTCTAGTTTCTATTACCTCTGTTACCAGTCATAAAAACCGCCAGGTATTTGTTAACTGGCGAAAAAAAGTTGGTGAAGAAGAAGCAGATAAAATTACTAGACAAGCAACAAGTCGTGGTACTGATATGCATACACTTGTTGAAAACTATTTGTATAATAGAGATCTTCCAGACGTTCAACCGTTGTCTGATTTCTTATTTAAGATTTCTAAGTCAACTCTCAATCGCATAAATAATATTCATGCCCTTGAGGGGTCTCTTTATAGTAAACAACTGGGTATTGCTGGTACTGTTGACTGTATTGCAGAATTCGATGGCGAATTAGCAATTATAGACTTTAAGACTTCTAAAAAACCAAAACCACGCGAGTGGATTGAACACTATTTTGTTCAGTGTATGGCATATGGTTGTATGCTTTACGAACTGACTGGAATTCCAGTTAAAAAACTTGTAATCATTATGGCTTGCGAAAATGGAGAATGCGTCGTCTATGAAGAAAGAGACAAAACAAAATACATCAAACTCCTCACCGAATACATTAGAGAGTTTGTTAGAGATAAATTGGAATCATATGGAACCAAATAAGGAATTAGAACAAGTTATAGAAAATAAGTTTCTTACTCCCTCTAAGTTTGCTCTAGAAATAGAGCACATTGTGGCAAGTGAAAACATGAATTATATTGATGCCATCTGCCACTATTGTGAAATCAATAGTCTTGAAGTAGACTCAGTAACGAAACTTATTTCAAAACCTCTTAAGGAAAGACTAAAATGGGATGCCATTCGTCTTAACTTTATGAAAAAAACATCGAGAGCAAAATTGCCTTTGTGATTGTGTCACCATTTGAAACTTATCAACATTATTTGTCACTTAAAAATCATTTTACAAATCCCAAATACGACTTTTTTAAATATGGTGCGAAGACTCGTGCCAGTATAACGTCTTTCAATAAAAGGAAGGATAAATACTGGTTCGAAAAAACAAGTCGCAAGTATAATGACAAAGAAGTCGTAGATTTTCTTGTATCAAACTTTGTAGCAGCAGATTCCCCGGATAACTTATGGATTGGTCAAATTATAAATTCTGGCGAAAGAACCTACCAAGAATGGATGCGAAGGCAACAGAGTTTGAGTTACTTGTTCAAAGAGCAAAGCAACGAATTGTTCTCGGAGACAAAATTAGAGGATGTCTTGAATTGTTCCAAGGGGCATCCACCAGTTCTCAAAAAGTTTCTAAGCGGGCAATTATCGCTAGAAACCTTAGTAATTTACGACAAAATCTTTTCTTTTTCAAAGGATTTTGATAAAAAACTTTTGGATCCAGTGTGGGAAACCGTCAGTTTAAAAATTAAAAAATATATGCCGTTCATAAATATTGACGTGTTCCTTTATAAAAAGATTTTACGGGAAATTATAGATGAGTAACTTTTTTGATTCTGATATTATTCAAGAAGAACTGAAAGAAATCAATCAGTTACAAGAACAAATTTACGGAAGTATTTTAACTTTCGGTGTAATGGATCGTGAAACCAAACTGGAACACATTGAAAAACTTGAAATCTTGCTCGAAAAGCAAAGAGTGATGTATACTAGGCTATCTCTTTCAGATGATCCAAAAGCAGTTGAAATGAAAGAGAACCTTAGAAAATCAGTTGCACTGATGGGATTCCCACCAGAAACTGATATGCAAATTTTATTCAATAGTATGACTAAGACTATTCAATCTCTTAAACAGTATATTGACAGTTGAAAGAATTTTTGTTATTATAAATAATAATGGAAACTAGAAGTTGATAAAAAAATGAAAGTCATATATGAGTTTGTAAATAAAATAAATGGTAAGATATATGTTGGACAAGCAAAAGATTTTAAATCTAGATTAAGATGCCATAAATATCATACTAAATCAAATAAGAAAAATAGTCCCTTCTATGCTGCATTAAGAAAGTATGGGTGGGACAATTTTATTATTAATATTATTGAAGAGTGTGATGTTGAAATATTGAATGAAAGAGAAGAATATTGGATAGAAGAAAAAAATTGTTTGTATCCATATGGTTATAATCTTATGAAAGGTGGTAATCAGTATGAAATGTCTGATGAAACAAAGAAAAAAATATCCGAGTCTAGAAAAGGAATGAAATTTTCAGATAAACATATTGAAAACCTTAAAAAATCTCATATGGGTAATAAACTTTCTGAGGAAACAAAGAAAAAAATAAGTGAAATTAATAAAGGAAAAATCCACTCTGAAGACACTAGATTAAAATTGAGATATTCTAATCCTAATAGAAAAAAAGTTGGAAGATTTGATGACAAAGGAAATTTAATATGTAAATATGAAAGTATCAAAGAAGCTGCTAGAATATTACAATGTAATGTAGGTCATTTATCGGAGTGTTGTCGCGGAAAAAGAAAAATGATAAAAATTTTAGGATCTGATACTCTTAGATACTTGACATCAGAAAGTAATTGATATATAATGTATGGGTTGGAAAATTCCCATAAAATATCCAACTAATCCAACTAATCCAATTTATCTAAAATGAGCTTCCAAAATCTTAAAAAACAATCAAAACTCGGATCTCTCACTGCGAAACTGGTAAAAGAAGTAGAAAAAATGAATACTGGTGGGTCAGGATCCTCAGATGATAGGGTTTGGCGTTTAGATTGCGACAAAAGCGGCAATGGTTATGCCGTAATCCGTTTCCTGCCTGCTCCTGACGGTGAAGACCTGCCTTTCGTAAAGGTTTATAGTCATGCATTCCAAGGCCCTGGTGGTTGGTTGATCGACACCTGCCTTACGACTATGAATCAGAAGTGCCCTGTATGTGAGCACAATTCTGGTCTCTGGAACAACGGCACCGATGCTGGTAAAGAAGTTGCGCGTAAGCAAAAGCGTAAACTGACTTATGTTTCCAACATCTATGTGGTGAAGGATCCTGCTAACCCTGAAAACGAAGGCAAAGTCTTTCTGTTTAAGTATGGTAAGAAGATCTTCGACAAACTCACCGAAGCAATGCAACCCGAGTTTGAGGATGAGCAAGCAATTGATCCTTTTGACTTCTGGCAAGGTGCTAACTTCAAACTGAAGGCAAAGAATGTTGCTGGTTATCGTAACTATGATTCCAGTGAATTCGCTTCTCAAGGTGCTCTCCTTGACGATGATGATGCTCTGGAAGCAATCTGGAAGAAGCAGTATTCTCTTGCTGATTTTGTTTCTCCTGATCAATTCAAGACTTATGAGGAACTGAAGGCACGACTTCATTCTGTACTTGGATCTAAAGCATCTGTGCGTCTTGATGAAGAAGAGGGTGAAGAAGAAGAATATACTCGTGGTTCTACCAAGGAACTTACCGATGACCTTCGTTCTGAACTAAATAATCTTCAACCAACTCGTCGTGCTTCTGCGGTTGAGGATGATGAAGATGAAGATTCAGATGCCTTACAATATTTCGCTCGCTTGGTGCAAGACTGATTCTGTGCTATAATGGGGAGATCAAGGTCTCCCCTTTTTTATGAAATCTGATTATTACATTGATAAGATTTCTAAAAGACAGGCAGAAGAACTTTTATTGACTTATCACTATCTTAAAGATTATTCTAAAACTTTCAAATCAGGATATAATTTTGGTCTCTTTAAGAAAAACGATTTTTGTCCTTTAAATATTGGACAGATACTTGGAACAATAATTTTTACAGGACTCCCTGTTCCAGAGATCGCAAAAGGTGCTTTTGGATTAGAACGAAATGAGCAAGAAGGACTCTTTGAACTTTCACGACTTTGCATACACCCTGAAATACAAAAAACCGAATACAACATTACTTCTTGGTTTGTTTCAAGAGCGATTAAACAGTTACGAAAGGATACTGAAGTCAAAGCAATCATCTCTTACGCTGATAGTGATTTTCATTCTGGCACAATCTATCGCGCTTGTAACTTTAAGTATTGTGGTCTTACAGAACCAAAGAAAGATTTCTACTATGCAGACGGAACTAAACATTCTAGAGGCAAAATTAAAGGTGCTCAGGGAGAATGGAAAGAACGCTCCCGCAAGCACCGATATGTGATGGTTTTTGATAAGAATCTAAAATTAAAATGGGATTGAAACTTTAGTATTTTCAGTCTTTATTAATTTATCATTTATATACTGCGATGATCTATCGTAAATCATTGCTTTTCTTATATCATTAATAACTTGTTGTAAGTATCTTGGCTTTAATACATAGATACTTCTTTTTTCATTATTTTTTAACACTTCATATTCATAGTTACTTATACCCACAATAGGATTTGCAATACGAATTACATCTTCTCCAAGAATGGTTGCATCATTTGTATAAAGAGTTCCATTTTCATAATAAGAAATTTTAAAGTCGGAGTCAACAATTTGACCTGCAGGAAGAATCAGTCTATCTTCCGAATCTCTAACCTCTTTAGTTTCATAATGATGAATTGCATTCAAATCATTGCCATAAATTGATTCTGCATAATCATAAACTTGCTTGTCAGAAAGTGGCCATTGATCTCTGAGTCTTGTAATTCCTGCAGATACGATGACTACCCAATCATATTGAGTGCTTCCATAAAGTTCTTGAGCAACTAATTCTGGTCTAGATCCATCTGCAATTTGATATTTGTCAAAAACAGTAAAAACATTTTGTAAGTCATCACGAAGTTTTACTCTACGAAATAGATTCTTGACAATTAAATATTGATCTGATGAATTAGAATCTGATAAGAATGATTGATATTCTAAGTTTGGAAGTTCTCTAAAGTAAGTCATCAGTATCCAACTCCTATGTCTGAATCTTTGTAATCTTCTGCATAAATTGGTGTTAGTTCTTGGAATTGTAAAATCAATTGCATATGAACTGGAGTTGCGTCAGCATATGTTGCATATTGTGCAGATCCATTATAATTAACACTCATTTGTGTTAAAGCACATGGTTTGAAACTGTGTAAGAATGGATGTTGTTTTCCTCCACTCATGTACTCTAATTTAAAAACATTTGGTGCTTTAACAAAAAGACCTCCACCATCTACTCCAGGTCTTCCTTTTTGAGGAGTCATATTTTTTTTCAAAGTTCGAATTATAGTTTTAACTGTATCTGATTCATTTTTATATCTTGGAACCATATCAAATGTAAAATTAAATGCTGGACGCATTGTTACACCATTAAAGAGTAATTCAACATTTTCATTGAATACTTGTCCAGTTGCTCTTGAAATAATTTGATTAATACTTCCCTGACCTAATGCAGATTGAACTGCCAAAGCGGCTGCACCTGCTGCTAATCCGGATTGACCTTCTCCAGTTTGTGCAGCTGCTCCAATATCCGTAAACAATTTAGAAACAGTTCCTCCCAAAGAACTAACAAAATTTCCGCTTTGTATTGCCTCCAATCCTCCAGATGCAAAATAAGATGCAATTGGATTCATTGTACCTGATTGCCAATCAGCAGCATTGTTATCTTGAATTGTTGCAGGCATTGGTAAAATAATAGTTGCCAAAGATCTTTTGATACTTCCACTTTGCTGCAACGCTTCTTCAGTAGTTCTTTGTGCAAACCCTCCAGTCAAATTTAGACCTGGTGCCGTATATTCAACAATTTGTATTTTAAAGTAATCATCTTGTGGCCCAATATTACTAAGAGGATATCTTAATGTTCCTGCCATTTACTTTTTCTAACTATTTATTGTTAGTTTTGTATTATTTTGATATAAGGAACTGATAATAAAGTAGCAAATTCTGGTTGACTTAATTCATACAATCCACTCACTAATCGATCTCCATATTCAGTATTATATTGCCTTATTGGAGACGTTCCTCTGCCAACCCAATGATAGTTAAATCCACGAAATCCTCTGTCCAACATATCTCCTGCTTTGATTAGTGGATGTCGATCATAACGAATTCCTGGTGTCTTTGCATAATAAATGAAAGTATAAAAATTTCCCGCTGTTGGATATTTCACTTCAGAACCACTTAATCTTGATAGTATTTCATCCATTAATTCTTCTGGACTTTCTGTTCCAAATAATGATTCTTTAAAATCTTTAAGACGGTTTGTTCTTTTTTTACCATCTATTCTTCTTGGTGCTTTTGGATCTTTTCTCTTATAATCAGAATCATTTTTAATAATGCCAATTAACTGTTCTTTTGTTAATCTACGATATCCACTTAGTTTTCCTACACCACTTGCTGTGGTATAATATATCTTATAAGATTCCGCAATCTCAATTAACTGTTCTTTTGTATAATCTTTTAATGGTTTTTCGTATCCAGTGAGTGCCATTACTTAATTTTTAATTCGTGTTCGGTAATGATCTTAAATTCATAACCACGATCAGCACACCATTCTTTTGCTGCTTCCCACTTCGATTGGTTTTTAGCGTACTCATAAACCTCCGCAATATATTTTTTCGTTTGTCTTTGTGGTTTAGTGGGAGGAACAGTTTGTTTTGATGGTTTAATCTCGATCATATATTTTTTGATTGAACCATTAGATTCTTTAACTTTAATAAGAAAATCCGGAAAGTAACGGTGAATTTTTCCGTCTAAAGGAGAACGGTAGGGAATGCATTTTTCTTCTGATGACCATTCAATGATTCTTTCATTTGTATCACAATAGACGCAAAACTTTCTTTCCCACAAAGAACGATAGATAATATTTGTGGGGTCTCCGTTATATTTTTCAGGATAAGAAGGTTTAAATTTTCCTTTATATGACATCTAAATACTTACAACAAGAAACTCATAATAGGTATTTAGAGTGGCAACACCACGTAGGATATCGGATATCAGACCACTATTTACTAATCTTGCACAAACTTCTCACTATGAAGTTAAGTTTGGTGGATTACCCACAGAACTAATAAATTACTTAACAAGAAGAGGAGTAACATCCAGATTTATTGCTGAAGATGCAGGTCTCTTATGTCATAATGCTTCTCTTCCAACAACACAACTTGCAACTGTCAATATTGATGGAAACTATATTGGCATCACTGAAACTTTTGCTCACAGAAGAGTTTATCAAGATATAAGTCTTGAATTCTATGTTGATAATAATTACAATACATTAAAATTCTTAGAGCATTGGATGGAGTTTATTGCAAGTGGATCATCGGATCCAATCAATGGGAATAATTTACCAATTAATAGTAATGTTGATCGGGGTTATTTCATAAGAATGCAATATCCAGAATATTATAAATCAAATAGAACAAGAATTATCAAATTTGACCGTGATTATCAGAGAGAAATAGAGTATACTTTTATTGGTTTATATCCATATAATATTGCATCAATACCAGTTTCTTACGGACAGTCTGATATTCTAAAGATGCAAGTATCATTTAAAATTGATCGTTATGTAATTGGAAAATCTTATAGTGTAGATTATATTACAAATACTGATAATAATATAATTCCTTCTCAGCCTCAATCACAACCACCTTCTCAACCAAAACCAAGATTAGTTCCAAGATCTCCTGGATCTATACCATCAAATGGTGTAGAATTATTTCCCGCTGGCCAAACTTTAGCACAGTCTCTTTATAGATCTGGAAATGCAGAGATTCGTAGTTCTAACAGATAAATAATTTGATCATATTTGTAGTTGAAAATGTCATTACCTAAAATTGCGACTCCTTCATATTCTTTAGAAATTCCATCCCTTAAAAAAGAAATTAAGTATCGCCCTTTTCTTGTAAAAGAAGAAAAAATTCTTATCATTGCAATGGAGAGTGAAGATCCAAAGCAAATTGCAAATGCTGTTAAAACTGTAATCAATAATTGTATTTTAACTAAAGGAATCAAAGTTGAAGAACTTGCAACCTTTGATATTGAATATTTGTTTCTCAATATTCGTGGTAAATCTGTTGGAGAAACAGTTGATGTTTTAATTACTTGCCCTGACGATGGACAAACTCAAGTTCCTGTAAGTATTAATCTTGATGATATTGAAATTAATGTTGATGAAAATCATTCAAGAGATATTAAACTTGATGATAACTTAACTTTAAGAATGAAATATCCATCAATGAATGAGTTTATTAAATCTAATTTTGGAAATGATTTTAATATGAGTGTTGATGATACATTCAATCTTATTATTTCTTGTATGGAGCAAGTATATAATGAAGAAGAATCTTGGTCTGCGTCTGACTGCACTCAAAAAGAATTGTCTGAGTTTATTGAACAACTAAGTTCAAAGCAATTTAAAGAAGTTGAAAGTTTTTTTGCAACTATGCCTAAACTTTCTCATACTCTAAAAATTAAAAATCCCAATACCGGTGTAGAAAGTGAAGTATTGCTGGAAGGACTATCAAGTTTTTTCGCCTAGTTCTTTCACATGAGAATCTTGAATCATTTTATAAGACAAACTTTTCTTTGATTCAGCATCACGGTTGGTCTCTTACTGAAATTAATGAAATGATTCCATGGGAAAGAGAAATTTATATTGCTCTTCTAAAACAATATATTGAAGAGGAAAATCTAAAAAATCAACGTTGATTTTTTAGATTTTTTAAACCCAAGATCCCAACCTTCTCCGGGACATTCTATTGATCTTTTATTTTTATAACCATTATTCCACCATTTTTTACCATAAGCGGCATTATTTTCTCCTTTATTCGCTTCACTTATTTTTATTCTGGTTTCTTCGGATAGTGATTTTCCATATCTAGGATGATTTTTACCACTATTTGCTTCACTCAATTTTTTTCTAGTTTCTTCAGAGATTGATTTTTTATATAAAAAATGCTTTTCACCTTTCAGTGCCTCACTTATTTTTATTCTAGTTTCTTTGGAGGGTGATTTGCCATACATAGGATTATTTTTACCTTTATTTCTATTTTTGCTTGCTATTCCTATTTTTTTCTTAGTTTCTTTTGATAATATTTTACCTTTTTGAATTTCACTAATTTTTTTTCTTGTTTCTTTACTATGAATTAATCCAGAGCAACCATCTCCACCATTAGTTTTATTATGAAGAATTCCAGTCCCTAAATCCTTCCTACCAAAAACAGTAATCATATACATTTCGTGCTTGAATGCCTCTTCTTCGGTTAGATTTTTCTTAAGGAATATTATTCTAGATTTATCTTTTGGTTTACCGCAAGGTTTTCCGGAGTTTATATATATCCTATTTTTTTGCCCCTTTCCTATGTAATAAGGTGTCCCATTTTCACGTAAATAAGCATAGGTATAAAATCTGTTAGGATTTACCATAAATTTACTCTTTAGTTGACTGCATTTGTATTTATATTACAAAGGAGAGGATTTCTCCTCTCCGACCCGTAGAGATTGCAGTCAACTTCAGGCAATTTTATTTATATAGTAATAAATAAGAATAATAGAAGACCAATCAAATGGCTGAGTTAGATCCCGAAAAAGTTGGTAGATCTGGTGTTGATCCAGTTACGGGATCTCCTTTGTCTCAAGAAGTTCGAACTGCTCTTTTAAAAAAATCTACTATTGATGCATCAGTTTTTC
>JACCDX011866861.1_pt1 | contig 10483 bp, 7 predicted proteins | sample 7449681 | NCBI WGS metagenome assembly JACCDX01 (sample SAMN15323450, study PRJNA562643) | freshwater metagenome | isolation source: river surface water | place: USA:Blue River Watershed | collected 2017-08-18
GCATCCTGCATGTCTACGGCCGACTCAAACGCATTCCAATTGCGCATGGCGTTATCCGGCAAAACATACGATGCCGCCCAGGCCTCAGCCGCCGCAATCTTGGGCAAAGTATTGCCCTGAATCCGCGCCGCAACCCCACTGGCCCTGCAAATCTCCAGTAAGTGTCCCGACAGCCCAAAACCCGTCACATCTGTCATCGCATGAACCCCCGCTATCCCGCCTAGCTCATTACCCACCGCGTTGGTTTGTGTGAGACTCTCGGTGAGCGATGCCAAATCCGTTGCAGCGCCCAGGCCGCGCTTCAGCGCGGCCGCCAACATCCCTACACCCAACCCCTTCGTTAATATCAACTTATCGCCTGCCTTCGCACCGGCATTCGTCTTCAAATTACCTGCATCCACCAACCCCGTTACGCTCAACCCAAAAATGGGCTCCTGTAACTCGATCCTATGTCCGCCCGCCAACGCCACCCCCGCCTCCGTGCAAACCTGCATCGCGCCCGACATCACAGCCCTGGCAGCATCCACGCCCAACACATCCACCGGCCAACCCATCACCGCATTCGCCATCACCGGCTTTCCCCCCATCGCCCAAATATCGCTCAAGGCATTGGCGGCGGCGGCCCTACCGAAATCAAATGGATCATCGAGCAGGGGTGTGAAAAAATCAACCGTCTGTAATAACAACTGTCCGTTACCCAAATCAAACACCGAACAATCATCGCCCCCAGCGTTTCCATGCACCAACCCCGGCGTAGCACCCGCCTGTAGCGTCATCCCCTGCAACATCTGCTGCAATACCGCTGGCTGGATCTTGCATCCACAACCACTCGCCTTCGAACATTCTGTGAGCTTTTTTGTCATTCCGTTGCAAAAATCGCAAAAGCCTGGCACAGTTTTGGGGGAATTGCCAACAAAGCGTGTCTATCACCCCAACTAAACCCAAAAAATATGAAAAAGTCATTGACCCTTGCCCTCGTAGCCCTCATATTTTTAACCACCCTGCCCGCATTCAAGCAGGCCACCACCGTGGTTCTCGGTCGGAAAATTCACAACCTCGCCTACCAACCCGGTGAAACCCTCAAATACCGCATCCATTACGGAGCAATCAATGCCGGCGTGGTATCAATGACCGTAAGTCCCTCCCCCACCATCATCAACGGCAAAACTGCCTACAACCTCCGCGTGGAAGGTGAAACCGTAAAAAGCTTCGACTGGGCCTATAAAGTGCGCGATAAATTCGAAAGTTGGGTCGATCAAGAATCACAAGCCCCCCTTCGCTACGCCAAAACCGTGCGGGAAAACGATTACTTTCACCAAGACGTGGCGATTTACGATCACGACAACCGCAAGCTTCGCAACAAACAAGGCGAACTTACCATCCCCCAATATACCCAGGATATCGCCTCGGCCATTTACTACCTCAGAAACCTCGACTACTCCACCGCCACTCCCGGCAAACAATTTCCCGTGGATGTGTACATCGATAACAAAGTCTACAACCTGCCCATCACCTACAAAGGCAAGGAAGTCATCAAAACCGACCTCGGCAAAATTCGATGCATCAAAATCAAACCCAAATTGGTCGTAGACCGCGTCTTCAAACATGCCGACGCCCTCACCGTTTGGGTTACCGATGATGCCAACCACATCCCCGTGCGCATCGAAGGCCAAATCTATGTAGGTTCCATCAAAGTCGATATCACCCAACATACCGGCCTAAAAAATGCCTTTTCTTCAAAAGTGCCTTAATCTTTTAAGTTTTGTAAAATTCACAAAACTTAGCCCATCGCTCCGCATTAATTTGCATAAAATGCCAAGGTCTGAAAGCCCTTGGCATTTTATTTTGTGGTATAGTTAACATTCCCATAGACATGTTCCAAGAAATTCATTTGCTCGAACAAAACAATACACGTATTTTTGTAAAAAACACACGTGTTATGATTACAAAACTCACCCTTACCGTAGAAAAGTCTGTCATCGACCAAGCCAAAATCGTGGCCAAAGCGAGTGGTCGATCTCTCTCCAAAATGGTGGAAGAGTACCTCATTTCCCTGAACCGCGAATCGCAAATCAATCAAGAAAATGATGACGACCTTGGCGGCTTGCTCGCGCTAAGAGGTTGCATCAAACTGCCTGAAAACGTTGATATCGACGATCTACGTTACCAGGCCATCATGGAAAAACACGGCTAATTTTCTCGTATGATTCGCGTTTTCTTAGACACCAACATTATCATCGATTTTTTGACAGACCGACAGCCGTTCGCGCTTCACGCAACAGATATCTTTAGGCTCGCCAGTAGAAAATCGATCGAGCTCTTTACCAGTTCACACAGTTTTGCTACTACCCATTACATCCTAAAAAAATTGTTACCAGATAAAGAAGTACGCTCCGCCCTAACCAAACTCAACCAACACCTGAAAATACTGCCTGTAACGGAAAAAGAAATTCAGCACGCATTGTCATCCAACCACCAAGATTTCGAAGATTCAATCCAAATTTTCACCGCATTAAACGGGAACATCGATTGCATTATCACCCGTAACATGAAGGATTTTAAAACTTCACCGGTCAAAGTAAAAACTCCAGACCAATTGTTACAATCACTCAATCACTCCTCCAAATAAACCCGCGCTACACGCTGCGATACCGACGTCAATACCTCATAGGGTATGGTGCCCCTCCGAGCCGCAACCGTCTCAACACGCAAGTGCTCCCCGAATAACTCTACCTCGTCGCCCGCCACACAGCCCAACCCAGTGACATCCACCATGGCCATGTCCATGCAAATGTTCCCCACAAACTTCGCCTCTACTCCCTTCACCCAAACGCCCGATACACCCCGGCCATCGGCCCGCCACAACCCATCGGCATACCCCGCAGCAATCACCGCAATCTCGCGGTCATGCTCACTCACCCCGTGCATCCCATACCCCACGCCCTCACCGGCCTTCACCCGCTGAACCTGTGATATCGTGCTCACCCACCGCGTCACCGGCTGCAACCCCACACCCACAACACCCCGAGGATCCACCCCGTATAATCCTATCCCCAAACGCACCATATCAAACCTAGCATCGCCAAAACGCAATATCCCGCCCGTATTCTCGATGTGCTTCAACACCCCATAACCCAAACCACCCTCCAACACCGCCGCGGCACCCGCAAAAACATCCATCTGTTTCGCCGTAAACGCATCCGACTCCCCGTCCTCGCTGGCCGCCAAATGACTGAACACCGATGCTACCCTGAACGACGATCCCGCCAACACCCCCAACAAATCCTCCATCTCACCCGCCGCAAAGCCCAACCGATGCATCCCCGTATCCACCTCCACGTGTAACCGCAATCCTCCTACCCCCGAATCCATCAAGCCCCGCACCGATTCCATACTGAAAACCACCGGCTCCAACCCATACTCCTGCAACTGCCAAGCCGCCCCCGCATCCACATTCATCACCATGATCGGCACCGTAATCCCCGCATTCCGCAACGCAATCCCCTCATCCACATACGCCACCCCCAAATAGTCTACGGCCAGCGCCTGCAAGGCGCTGGCCGACTCAAAACTACCGCTGCCATAACCGAATGCCTTCACCATACACATCACCTTCTTCCCCTCCCCAGCCAATCGCTTAAAATGCAAAAAATTGTGCTTCAACGCACCCAAATGTATCTCCAAACGCGTCTGTAACAACCGCGCCTGCAACCGCGATACCACCCGCTCCAACCCACTGCTCCGCGATCCCTTCACCAATATCGCCCTGCCACTCACACCCCCCAACCAAGCCGACCCCAACAACCCCTCCATGTCCTCAAACACCAACCCCTCCATCCCCACATACTCCCGGCCAACCCAAATCACCTCCTCAACCCCAAAACCCTTCACCACCTCCATCAACCGCATCCGCAACGCCCCCACTTCCATCCCCGTCTGCTCAAATCCTCCCAATACCACCGACATTGGCAAATTGGGCGACTGTCGCTTCAACATATCCAACGCCACCCCCAAACTCTCCAAATCCGCAGAGTAACTGTCGTTCAGCACATAATTCCCATTCCGCCCCGCCATAAACTGCAACCGGTTCTCCAAGCGCGGCAACACCCGAAAACGAGCCAAATGCGCCTCATCCCATCGCTCCAAAGCCACCAAAGCGCACAAACACGACATCGCATTGCTCACCGATGCCTGGTCCATAAACGGTATTTCGAAGCGATGCTCCGTCCCGCGATACACAAACGAAATCGCCTGCATCGACCCCACCGCCTCCACCTTCACCAAGCGAAAATTCGCACCCTCCTGCCATCCCCACGATATCAATTTCATCATCGGCTGCTGAGCACGCAATGCCCCCAACGCCGACCGCAACAATCCCTGATCATACGGATACACCACCACATCCGCCCCCGCCGCCAACTTCACCTTCTCCTGCGCCTTCTCCTCCAGCGACGCAAAACCCTCCGCATGCGCCTCGCCCAAATGCGTCAACACCACCATATTCGGCCGCATCATCCCCCCCAACACATCCATCTCACCCCTGGCCGATATCCCCGCCTCCAACAATGCCACCTCCGTGCCCGCCGCCACATTCAACAAACTCAACGCCACACCCAACCCACTGTTATAACTCCGCGGACTCTTGCCCACCGAAAAATCATCCTTCAACAACTCCCACAACCACTCCTTCACAATCGTCTTGCCATTGCTCCCCGTAATCCCCATCACCACGCCCGATAACCGTCCCCGATGCCACGAAGCCATCAACTGCAACGCCACCAACACATCCTCCACCACCAAAAACACCGCCCCCGCATACAACCCCTCCCAAACCGCCTCATACCGCGATACCAAAAAATACCGCACCCCCGCCGCATACGCCTGTCCCACAAAATCATGCCCATCACGCCTTCCCTTCAACGCCAAAAACATCGCCCCGCTGGGCTCCAACCCCCACAACTTCCGCGCATCAAACACCAAATCCACCACCTCAGCACCCGCCAATACCTCTCCCCGCACCGAAGCGCCCACCACCCCAACAATATCCGATACCTGCAACCTCACCCTATGAATTCCTCAAATTGATCTCCGCACTGTCACCAATGTTCAAGCTCGACGCCGCACCCACCAACACCGAATCACTCCCCACCAACGAATCCTCCAAAATCGCATTCGTCAACTCCGCCCCTTGCCCAATGATGCTATTCTTCACCACACTCCGCGATATCACCGCCCCGTCGCCAATGCTTACGTCCGGACCAATAATGCTGTTCTCCACCTTCGCCGTTACCGCAATGTGCACCGGCGGAATGATGATATTTCCCTTATTAAAACCCGCAAACTGCTGCTGATCAACCTGTCGCAACAAATTCCGATTCGTCTGCAAAATGATATCCTTCTTCCCACAATCAAACCAAGTATCCACCGCAAACGTCTCAAACACCACCCCCTGGGCGATCATGCACTGCAACGCATCCGTTAAATGATACTCGTTCTGCGTGCGGATCTCATTCTGAATGTTATACTCCAAACAACTAAACAACGCCTTCGTATCCTCAATCGCGTACAACCCCACCAACGCCAGGTTCGACTTCGGAATCACCGGCTTCTCGCTCAACCGCGCAATCTTCCCCGTTTCATCCAACTCCGCCACGCCAAACTGACGCGGATCCTCCACCTTCTTCACCCCCAACGCATTGCCTCCCGCCGCCAATACCCCCGCCAAATCGGCCTCGAAAATGGTATCGCCCAGCACAATTAGCATCTTTTCGCCGGCTCCGAACGACTCCCGGGCCAACCAAACCGCATGGCCTATCCCACGCCCCAACGTCTGTATCACAAACGTGCTTTTATACTGTCCGTAATTCTCCGTGATATACTGTTCGATGCGATCGCCCAAGTAGCCAATCACAAACACAAAATCGCTCACCCCGGCCTCCACCAAACGGTCCATGATATGACCCAAAATGGGCTTTCCCGCCAAAGGAATCAACGATTTCGGCTGGGTACGCGTGTGGGGCTTGAGGCGACTGCCTATGCCCGCCAAAGGGATGATCGCTTTCATTCAAAAACAAAGGTATAAGATTGAACCTACAAAATGGCGATTTTTCGCTGCCACCCGCTACCCTACAACACCTCCCACGACAAAACCCAGTAACTCCCCGCATCTTCCCCCACCGGATACAACGCAGACCGCCTCACCCCCACCGCCCACAACACCCCCCCTGAGCCCACCAACAGCGGTACAAACGGCTTCGCGAACGACTCAATTTTTTCGTCCACAAACCAATCGCTCAGCTTCTTCTGCACCCCGCCAAACCCGCGCATCTCATCGCCATTCACCCAGCCCCGCAACACCCAACTCCGCGCCGCCACCCCCAAATCAAAATAATACGCATCCGCCTCACCCTCTCGCCATCCACCCTCCACTTTTCGCAGCGATAATCGATACCCGCCCCAGTTCACCACCATTCCATCCACCCACTCCATCACCACCGCCGAGGGCGATGTCAAATCCTTGGGCGATACCATCCACCCCTGTCGGCCCACCCACAAACGCCACAAACTACCGTCGAACCATTTCCCCACCTGCTTCACGCCCTTCGCCTGCACCACCATCGCCCGGGAAAAGCCCAACCCCATCATGCGATCCATCAGCATCGCCTCGGTCACCATCTCCACATATACCCGCGGAATCCACCAACCACCCCGTACTTCCTCACAGTGCGATGCCCAAACCTCTGATTCCCATCGCGCCTCACCACCCCTCAACACCTGCTGCTGCTGACTCAACCCATAAAACTCCTGCGCAAACGCATCCAGTCCCGGCAACAAAAAATGCCTCACCTTGTTCCGCAAATATCCCGTACCCGCGTTGCTTTTATCTTCCCGCCACGACCATCCATTCACCAACAAAAAATCGGATAATTCCTGCTTCAAAAAGCCCAACAGCGGCCTCACCACATCGCCCTGCTCTGCCCATATCCCCCGCCAAGCCACAGCCGAATTGCCGCGGTACAAATACACAAAAAAATGCTCCAAATTGTCGTTCGCATGGTGCGCCGTGGCCAACCTCGCAAACCCCCGCTCCACCATCAACCGGTGAAAAAACGCATACCGCAACGCCCGCGCCGCCATCTGCACACTCACCCCGTTCTGCTTCCGGTACTGCACCACATCCACTTTCTCTACAAATACCTCAACCCCCAATTCCTGTCCCAAAGCCCGCACAAACGCCTCATCCGCATCGCTCTCCTTCCCCCTCAACCCAAAATTCACGTGGGCCATCGCAAACTCAAACCCGCTCAAGGCAAACAACCGCGCCAACGCCACCGAGTCCACACCCCCGCTCACCGCCAACAACGTCGGCCGTCTGCCCAAATCCCAATTCCGTAGATTTACCGCTGTTTGAAACGCTTTTAACACTTACTTTGCAAAGTAATTGCACAAAGCACAAAACTGAGTGAGCCACAGCCAATTTTCGCAACGTTATTTTCGCTACCTACACAACCCCGGTTGGATGTGGTTGCCGTTGCTGCTACTCACCCTCATCGCCCAAAACGCCTCGGCCCAGGCCATCTCGCTGCAGGCAGGACGCATGAAATCGCTTAAAAAAGGCGGTAAAACCGTGCAATGGCTCCGCGAAAATGTGCGATTCGAGCAATCCGGCTCCCAAGTTTTCTGCGATGAAGCCGAGTACGACCCCCAAACCGAAGACCTCGTAGGCAGAGGCAATGTGCGCATCACCAACCCCGATGGCGCCACCGTTACCGGCAAAATCCTCGAATACAACAATGCCACCCACATCGCCAAAGTCTCCGGCGGCGTTACCCTCACCGATGGCAGCATGACCCTCACCACCCCCTGGATCCAATACCACACCCAAACCAAAGTGGGCTGGTACGGCGCCCGTGGCAACATCAAAGACAAAGAAACCCAGCTCACCTCCCTCCAAGGCAGCTATAACCCCACCCTCAAAACCCTCTTCTTCAAAAAGAATGTGGTGCTCACCACCCCCGACTATACCGTTAAAACCGATACGCTGCAATACCGCACCGACCTAAAAAAAGCGCAGTTTTTTGCCATCACCCAACTCGATTACAAAGCCCGCACCGTGGTCTTCAACCGCGGCTACTACCTCACCGAAACCCAAAAAGGCGAATTTTACGGCAGCGTGGCCCTCTTCGATTCCGGCAGAACCATCCTCTGCGATACCCTCCTGTTCAACAAAAAGGAGCAGAGCGGGTTGGCGCACGGACATGTCTACATCCACGACACCCTCGATCAGTGGCAAGTCTGGGGCGAGCATGCCCACTACCGCGGCAACGCCAAATCCTTCTCGGTATGGAACCGCGCCCTGGCCTACCAAGGCAGCAGCAAAGACCTGTTCCGCATCAAAGCCGATACCCTCCACTACAACAGCGATTCCAGCAAACCCATCGCACTGCAAGCCATCCACCACGTGGCCTTCACCCAACAAACCGCCTCGGGCACCTGCCGCAAACTCACCTCATACCGCAGCGATTCTACCTTCTATTTTAGCGGCGAGCCGGTGCTGTGGGACTCCTTGACCCGACTCAGTGGCGATTCCATGGAAATGCAAGTGAAGCAGCAGAAAATTCGGAGTCTCAAGGCCTTCCCCAACGCCTTCGTGGCCATCCAAGAAGACAACCTCCACTACTCCCAAATTCAGGGCGATTCCATGATGCAGCGATTCACCCCGCAGCAAAAACTCGCCCAAGTGCAAGTCTTCCGCAAAGCCCAAAGCATTTACTACCTGCGCGATGCAGATACCCTGCAATCGGCCAACCTGGTCAGCAGCGAAAACATGAACATCCGCTTCGATGAGGGCAAAATCAGCAGCATCGCCTTCTACGAAAGCCCCAAAGGCGTATTATACCCCATTGCCGATCTGCCCGCCGCCGAGGCCAAACTCCCCCGGTTTCTGTACGATATCCAAAACAAACCCACCCCTGAAACGTTTATTCCTCCGCATACCGTGACCGCCCCCGCCTTGCCCTATCCCACAGAGGCCCAGCGCAAAGCGCAGCAGTCCAAAAAACCCAAAAACGGCAAGAAATAAGCCCAACCAACCACCATGAAAGTAAGCGCCACCAACATCAAACGTTGCCTCCTGATGCTGTCAGTGTGGTTGCTGTCCGACCTCCATGCCCAAATCACCGGACTGGTCGTGGATACCGCCCATGCGCCGCTGCCCATGGTACAGATTTTTGACCGCGATGGGGCGAAACTCGGACAAACCCGCCTCGATGGGTATTTCAACCTCAACCTCAGAACCGGTTCCTACAAACTCGTTTTCTCCCACCCCGATTTTTATAGCACCGAAATTCCCATGGTGGTGCGATACGGATCCAAAGACACCCTCAACATCGTCCTCACGCCCAAAACCGAGAAACTCCAAGGCGCAGAGGTCCGCAAGGAATACAAAGACCCCGCGGCCGACTATATGCGAAAAGCCATCGCCCAGCGCGATTACTGGCATAGCCGCATCCCCAACCAAAGCGCCGAACTCTACATCAAGGCCTTCGAAATCACTGCAACCAAAGACACCAACAACGCCTCGGCCTTCATCGAAATTGCCATGCAACGCGATGCCACCACCGATGGTAAAATCAAAGAAACCCGCAACGGCGTCCAAAAAGTGGGCTCCAAAGCCGGACTCTTCTACCTCTCCACCACCGAAGGCGATTTCAACTTATACCAAAACCTGCTCGATGTGCCCGCGCTCTGTCCGCTGCCCATCATGTCGCCCCTCTCCAACTCCGCCCTACTCGCCTACCGATTCAAATTCCTGGGCGCCTACCAACACCCCCAGTACGGTCGGGTGCTGAGGATTGGGATGACGGGCCGACAAACCGCGAACGCCACCCTCAGCGGGGAATTGCACCTGGTAGATACCACCTATTGGATCCTCAAAGCCGAGCTCAAATTTCCCAGGCACCTCATGGCCGAGTACGATGCGATGACCCTCACGCAGTATCAGCGGTTAGATGCCGACAAACACCTACTCACCGATTCGCAGCGATTCTTCTACACCACCAAATTCGGCAAAATCACCAACAAAGCCACCACCCTGGTCGATTACAAAAAGATCACCGTGGTGCCCGCCTTCCCCAAAAACCACTTTGGCCTGGAGATCAGCAAAACCACGCAAGAGGCCTATGAGCGTGACTCTTCCTACTGGGAGCAACAGCGATCTCAGCCCCTCAGCAGCCAAGAAACCAAGTTCATCAACACAGCCGATAGCATCAAACGGGTACAGACCTCAGACAAATACCTCGACTCCGTAGAAGCCAAAATCAACAAAGTTACGTTCAAGTCGCTGGTGCTGGAGGGACAGGGATACCAGGACCGACGAAAAGGCCTCACCATGCGTTTCCAACCCTTGTGGAACCTCTACCAACCTTGGTGGCCCGGCGGCGCGCGCATCAGTCTGTGGAACGGGATCGACAAGACCTTCGAC
>JACCDX010858412.1_pt1 | contig 10480 bp, 7 predicted proteins | sample 7449681 | NCBI WGS metagenome assembly JACCDX01 (sample SAMN15323450, study PRJNA562643) | freshwater metagenome | isolation source: river surface water | place: USA:Blue River Watershed | collected 2017-08-18
GACTGAACCCACACCACGTACATTTTCCAGACGTTTTTTGATCAGCTGATCGGCAATCGTGGTCAGCTCACGCATACTGTACTTGCCCTTGCCGGCCTCATTAGTCACAGCGACCGAGAAGACCGGCGGATCGGCCGGATCGTAGCGGCTGACGCGTGGCTCTTTCACTTCGTTGCGGAAGATGGTCTTCACCAAGGCGACTTTTTCGCGCACGTCCTGCGCCGCCTGTGCCGGATCGATGGTGAGCGCGAATTCAATGATGACGACCGATTGGCCTTCATACGAACGCGAGGTCAGCGCATTGATGCCATTGATCGTGTTGACCGCTTCTTCGACCTTGCGGGTGATGTCGTTCTCGACGGTTTCGGGCGATGCGCCCGGGTATTCGGTCTGCACCACCACGACCGGAAAGGTCACGTCCGGGAACTGATCGACACGCAGCCGCTGGTAAGAGAACAGGCCGAGCACGACGAAGGCCAGCATCATCATGGTGGCCAGGACGGGATTGCCGATACTGATGCGCGTGAACCACATGAGGTCGTCGTCCCTGTTTTATTGAGCGGAGGCTGCGGCCGCCGGTTTGGCCACGCGCACCGCAGTGCCCGGGATCAGGTTGCCCATGTCGGTACGGATCACTTGTGAGCCGAAATCGAGCCCGGAGGAGATCTCGATGCGCGGCTCGTCGCCGCTCAGGCCTTCGCTGCCCGTGGTCACCGGCTTGCGTGCGATCTTGCCGTTATCGATCGTGAATACATACGCGCCATTGCCATCGCGGCGCACGGCGCTCTGCGGCAGCGCGAGCACGCCCGGTTTGCTGTTCAGGATGAGCTTGCCCTCGGCGAACATGCCGGCGCGCAGCTGGTTGGCCGGGTTCGCCACTTGTACATAGACCGGGATAGCGCGCGAGCCGGCCTGCGCTGACGGGTTGATACGCACTACCTTGCCGTCAAAAGCCTGCGGCATGCCTTCGATATGCAGGCTGACACTTTGCCCGATCGCGATGCGCGCAATCTCGCTGGCCGGCACAGCGGCTTCGAGTTCCATTTTTTGCAGGTTGACGATCTCGAGCAGCTTGTAGTCCGGCGATACCTTCTCGCCCGGCTGCACATTGCGCACCGACACCAGGCCCGCGATCGGTGCGCGCAGCACGGTATCGTTCAGCTGCTTCTGCGCGACATCGACCGCGCCTTGCGCCGCATCGACGCTGGCCTTCGCGCCCGCGTACTGGCTGGCGGAATTGTCAAAGGCGTTTTTCGAGATGAAGCCCTTGTCGACCAGGGCCGCATTGTTGTCGCGCGCCTTCGCAGCAATGTCCTGCTGCGCCCTCGCCGAGTTCAGATTGCCGCGCGCCTGTGCCAGCTTGGCCTCGTATTCGGTGGCGTCCATTTTCGCGACGACTTGTCCTGCACGTACCGACTCGCCTTCGCGCACCAGGATCTCGCGCACTTCGCCGGCCACGCGCGCCTTCACAGTGGCCAGGTCCAGCGCACGCAGCGAGCCTGACAGCAGCAGTACCTGGCGCAGCTCGACCGGGCTCGCCGTCACGATTTCCTGCGGCAGAAATTCCAGTTCGGCTGGTGCACGGGCGGCGGCTGGCACGGGCGACATCGCGGGTGCCGATGCCGAGGGTGCTTTGGGCTTCATCATCCAGCCGGCCACCGCAAGCACGGCAACGACAACCAGGGCGGGGACGGCAATTCTGCGGAACAGGCTTTTTTTCATAGGGGCGGCAGCGTGGTCGCGGTATTTTTTATCTGAGCGTTCAGCGCGGGCCGGCTTCAAGGCCGCGCGTCAGCAGGTCCAGCAGGCAATCGAGGTAGGCCTCGGTATCGATGGGTTCACTGCGGCAACCGGTAAAGGAGTGCTTCCACAGCATCAGCATCAGCACCGGCGCGATCAATACCAGTTTGGCCTGGTTGGCATCGACATCGCTGAATTCGCCGCGCGCAATGCCGCGTTCGATCACGCTGGCCAGCAGCGCCTCGCCGCGCGACACCACTTCCTCATGATAGAAGCGCGCAACGTCCGGGAAATTGCCCGATTCGGCCATCATCAGCTTCGAGATGCCGGACAGCTTGGTCTGCCCGATGCGGTTCCACCAGTTCAACACCAGCTTGCGCAGCAATTCGCTGCTGTGGCCTTCAAAGCCGGCAATCAAGTCCTCGGCGTCAACCAGTGCAGTCACGATGTTCTCGCGCACCACGGCCTTGAACAGCTCCTCTTTATTTTCAAAATATAAATAAAGCGTGCCCTTCGAGACGCCGGCCAGTGACGCAACGTCATCAAGGCGCGTGCCGGCATAACCACGCTCGACGAACAGATCGAGCGCAGCGGCCAGCAATTCCTGAGGGCGGGCGTCCTTGCGCCGCTCCCAGCGCGGCCTGGATTTGGCCTCGGAGGAAAGGGTAGACATAGGGGGTAAAAAGTTACTAACCGATGGGTCAGCAATATAGGCTGCAGGGCAGCAGGGCGTCAAGCAGCGCAGGAACTGCGCTGAACGCGAGGGTTACTCACAACGGCTTTTCGAAAGCGCTCCGTCAACCCAAACTCCAGAGGTTTTTCATGGCCAAACCAACAGGCACCGTACCGCCTGCCACGCCCCTGACTGCGAACTACGAACTACCACCACTGCCGCCGTCACCTGACGAGTCAGGCAGCCAGACCCAGCAAAGCACCAGCGGCAGTGCACAGAAAAAGCTCGGGCAAGGCGAGCAGCAGAAGCAAGCTGCACTGCAATCAGCTCAGCGTAGACCGCAGATGAAACAGGGCCCAGGGGACGGGCAAACTGTATCGACTCGCAAGCGGGGTGGTTCCATGAACAGCCAAATGCCTGCTGAAGTTTGGGAATCGGGTTTGTCGCCTGCCTCGAGCGATGGACCCGGCAGCGCGAAGTCTGCAGCATCTGCGACCACCGTCACGTCCGTGACCTCCTCGACACCGCTGCAGTCGTCCGGCCGCCCGACGGTCAAGCTTCGCAGCAGCGGCGTCAACGACGCAGAGACCGGGGCGCGGGCTCGTCTCGGGCATGCGCGAACGGCATCGAACCCGGTGAAGCCAATCCCAGTCGTACAGCCTCAGGTACCCCCGCTGCAGGTTCCCCCGCCTGCCGACGTGCCACCGCCGCCCAATCCGACGCTCTCGTCGAAAGTGCCAACGCTACCACTGACGAAATTGACGTCGGTGTCCGCTGCCTCGACTACGCCGATGACGCCGACATCCACGGACCGTACCAAGATGGGCGGGGCTCTGAGCGGCGAAGAGATCAAGCTGGAATTGCGCTATTTCATCGATGGCGTGCTCGATGGCAGGATAGGGGTCGACCACAGCAACTATGCCGAGCAACTGGGCGAGTTGCTGGTGTATGTCGAGAGCCATGGCGGCGCAGCGCCGCTGAGTTCGACAAGTCACACCAATATCTTGCGTGGTGGGCTTCGAATCCAGGGTTATACCCGCACCTCGGGCGGCAAGCTGGAGGATGTGAACGTGATCACGCAGTTTTCACAGCCCTTTGTGAAGGAGCTGTTGTGGAAAGGCGAATCGGAGCGGGTGAGACAACAGATCATTCACGATTTCGAAAAATTGGAGGGAAAGATCGCCGCGCTGAACAAGGAAGGCGAAGAACTGCCTATCAGCGTGCTGCTGAAGCATCCTGAATTCCTGCGCCTGATGAAGCCTCTGGAGGATACCTTCATCGACTACGTCTGTGGGCCGGAACGGACGCTGGCCTCGTCGCGATTGCCGGACCCTGTCAAGCAATTGCTGCTGTCCATCGACAAGCATCTGATCGAGTGGTTTGAGCAATGTGGTACCGGTAAGCCCAAGGATTTGATGGCGCTGCGAACCAATGCGCTGGTCGGCTATCTTGCCACGCGCTCAGTGAGCGTGGTCTGGCGAGAACACTGCGGCGAAGATCTCGGCGGCGGAGATCTCGGTGCAGCCAAAGCCACAGAACGATACGCAAGACTATTTCCCCACTTGAACAAGGTCGCGTCATACAAGTTCGCCGATCTTGTGATGGATATCATCAATACGCAGCCGGCTCAGCCAAAACAGACGCTCGAATATGTGCGAGCAATGCAGAGTCCGAGACAACTGGTACAGAAAAAAGTGCCTGCTCAGAAGCCTGCAGTCAGCACGCATAGTGTCCTGCAACGAGGCAAGACCCTAAACGCAAGTTCGTCATTGGTATCGCCACGTTCTTCGGATACGACCAATGTATCGACCGCCAAGGCAACAAAAGAAGCCGAACGCAAGCTGAAAGAAGAGAAGATGCGTTACCAGCTTGAGCGTGCCAAATTCGCCGACCAGATCATCAGCAAGGCAGGCTTGAAATCGCTGGATTCAAGGTTCATGCAGAAGCTGAAAGAAATGATCGTCGACATGTCGCGCCGGGGTTTCGACAATTTCAGGCGTGATCCCATTCTGTATTGCCAGCGGTATGCGACCGAGTTTTATGCACATGGCGGAAATGTGCAAAAAGCTGGCAAGGGCATGCCCGACCGTGTGCAAGACGCACTGGGTGCGTTACGAGAGAGCTTCCGTCAGAGCGTAAATGCCAACTCGGATGCGGATACGGAGGCGAGCGAGGAAGCGACGGTCACCACGACGACAACTGCCGCGACCACAACCACCACGACAACGACAACGACCACCAAGACTCGTTCAGATACCACACCGCGCAGCACGGTATCTGGAGAGGGCGCTAATCATGCAGAAGAGTCGTCGGATAGCAGCATCATCGTCAGCACGCCTAGTCTCAGTCGCAGCGATTCCTCGAGCTGATCGTCGTAGCAGACCAGAGCGGAACACAATTTCCGCTTGTTTCAGCTGAACGCACAGCCCGCCGTCCGTAGACGGCGGGCTGTTTTTATGCAAGCCGGGATACCTGCTGTTTCGTATAAAGTTCAGGGATGAACTGTCGTCCCGCCTGTGCCGCCTGCTGTATCGCGCCCTCCATCTCGTCGCCGATTCCCGACATGCCGTTCGGGAAGCCGGCGGGTGTCCGATGCGTACAGCTGGATGAGCAGGATCGTTGTAAGTTATTTGGCGATCCGCGCCGTCCTGCGGTGTGCAGCAGCCTGCAAGCATCCACAGAGATGTGCGGCGAGCATCGAGAACATGCGATGAGTTTTCTGCAACACCTGGAGCATCTGACCAGCTGATTTTCACCAGGATCGGATGACGAGGACGAGGCGCTGTGCCTCCGCGTCGCGTTCTCACTCCTTGCGGCATGTTAAGCTTCGCCCGCATGGATATCACGCTCGCCATCAAAGTCATCATCATGGGCATCGTCGAGGGTTTGACGGAGTTCCTGCCCATCTCTTCCACCGGTCACCTGATCCTCGCCGGCAGTCTGCTGAACTTCACTGGTGACAAGGTCAAGGTCTTCGAGATTGTGATCCAGGCGGGTGCGATGTTAGCCGTCTGCTGGGAATACCGGGTGCGTATCGCCAGTGTGGTCCTGAATTCTCATCGCGATGTCTTCGCTCGTCGCTTCGTCGTCAATCTGCTGGTCGCCTTCCTGCCGGCGGTTGTACTCGGTCTCGCCTTTGGCAAGGCGATCAAGGCCCATTTGTTCAAGCCGGTACCGGTCGCACTGGCTTTCATCGTCGGTGCCGTCGTGATCTGGGTCGTCGAGCGCCGCAATCGCCGTCAACTGTTTGCGCGCGTTGATTCTGTCGATGACATGAGCGTGACAGATGCAATCAAGGTCGGGCTCGCGCAATGTTTCGCGCTGATCCCCGGCACCAGCCGTTCCGGCGCCACCATCATCGGCGCGATGGCCTTCGGCCTGTCGCGCCGCGCGGCGACCGAGTTCTCGTTCTTCCTCGCGATACCGACGCTGTTCGGTGCGACGATTTACTCGTTGTACAAGGAACGCGCGCTGTTGTCGGCGGCCGATCTCCCGATGTTCGGACTCGGCGGTTTTGCCGCGTTCGTGTCGGCCTTCCTGTGCGTGCGCTGGCTGCTGCGCTTCATCAGCACGCATGACTTCACGATCTTCGTCTGGTACCGGCTCGTGTTCGGCGTGCTGGTGCTGGTCAGCGCCGGTACCGGCTGGATTGTCTGGGCCGAATGACGCCATGTTGCACCACCATGCTTCACCTGTGATGAACCCATGACGCAAGACTTACGCGCACGTGCGCTGCACGTGCTGCACAGCGTCTTCGGCTATCCCGAATTTCGCGGTGAGCAGGCCGACATTGTCGAGCTGGTGGCCGGTGGCGGCGATGCGCTGGTGCTGATGCCGACTGGTGGCGGCAAGTCGCTGTGCTACCAGATACCGTCGCTGGTGCGTGAAGGCTGCGGCGTCGTGATCTCCCCGCTGATCGCCTTGATGCAGGACCAGGTTGATGCGCTGGCCGAGCTCGGCGTACGCGCTGCGTTCCTGAATTCCACGCAGGACTTCGACGAAGTGCTGCGCATCGAGCGCGCATTGCGCCGTGGTGAGCTGGACTTGCTGTATGTGGCGCCCGAACGTCTGCTGACGCCGCGTTGCCTGGAATTGCTGGACGCTGCCCATATCGCGCTGTTCGCGATCGACGAGGCACACTGTGTCGCGCAGTGGGGGCATGACTTCCGGCCCGAGTACATACGGCTGTCGGTGCTGCATGAGCGCTATCCGCAGGTCCCGCGGATAGCGTTGACCGCGACCGCTGATTTCCAGACCCGTGCAGAGATCGTGCAGAGGCTGCAACTTGAGGGCGCGCGCCAGTTCATTTCGTCATTCGACCGGCCCAATATTCGTTATCAGATCGTCGAAAAGGAAAACGTGCGCCGCCAGCTGCTGGACTTCATCCGCAGCGAGCATGATGGTGACGCCGGCATCGTCTACTGCCTGTCGCGCAAGAAGGTCGAGGAGACCGCCGAATTCCTGAACGACTCCGGTATCAATGCACTGGCCTACCACGCCGGCATGGACAGCCAGGTGCGCAGTGCGCATCAGTCACGCTTCCTGCGCGAGGATGGCATCGTGATGGTGGCGACCATTGCGTTCGGTATGGGCATCGACAAGCCAGACGTGCGCTTCGTTGCCCACCTTGATCTACCCAAAAGCATTGAGGGTTACTACCAGGAGACCGGCCGTGCCGGACGCGATGGCCAGCCGGCCGATGCGTGGATGGCGTATGGGCTGCAGGATGTGGTGCAGCAGCGCCGCATGATCGATGAATCCGATGCCGATATCAGCTTCAAGCGCATGCAGTCGGCGCGGCTGGATGCGATGCTGGGCCTGTGCGAAACGCTGGGCTGCCGGCGCGTGCGGCTCCTCGAATACTTTGGCCAGTCGTCGGGCCCTTGCGGTAACTGCGACACTTGCCTGAACCCGCCAGTGTCGTTCGACGCGACCGAAGCCGTACAGAAGCTGCTGTCAACGATCTATCGTGTCGGCCAGCGCTTTGGTGCCGGCCATGTGCTGGAGGTTTTGCGTGGCATCGATTCCGACAAGGTCAAACAGTGGAATCACCAGCAACTGTCGACGTTTGGCATCGGTGCCGACAAGGGCGAGGCTGAATGGCGGGCTATCCTGCGGCAGGCGATCGCACTTGGCCTGGTCGCCATCGACCATGAAGCGTATGGCTCATTGAAGCTGCCAGAGGCAGCGCGTGCGGTGCTCAAGGGCGAGCAGACGATTGCGATGCGCCGTTACCAGAAACCGGTAAAAAGCCGGTCCGCTGCGCGGCCGTCGGCTACGGCTGCAGTGTCTGACTTGTCGTCGCCTCAGCAGGCCTTGTTCGAGCGCCTGCGCTGGTGGCGTGTCGAAACGGCTCGCTCGCATAATGTACCGGCCTATGTGATCTTCCATGATGCTTCGCTGCGCGAGATCGCGCGTGCGATGCCGATGTCACTCGACGATTTGCGGCAGGTATCCGGTGTCGGCGAGAAGAAGCTCGAGACCTATGGCGAGCAGATCATTGCGCTGGTCGCAGAGCACCAGGCTGCGTGATCCCGACTTGAAAAGCTCCGCGAGGCCATCCGATGGCCCGGTCTGAACAGGCGTCAGACTTTCGTGAAGACCAGATCCCATACCCCGTGCCCTAGCTTCAGGCCGCGGTTCTCGAACTTGGTGACGGGCCGGTAGTCCGGCCGCGGCGCATAGCCATCGGCGGTGTTGCGCAGCGAAGTCTCAGCGCTCAGGACTTCCAGCATCTGCACTGCGTAGTCTTCCCAGTCGGTCGCGCAATGCAGGTAGCCGCCGGGCGCGATCCTCGAGCACAGCAATTCGACGAATGGTCCCTGGATCAGCCGGCGCTTGTTGTGGCGCGCCTTGTGCCATGGATCGGGGAAAAATACATGTACGCCAGCCAGCGAATTCGGTGCCAGCATGTGCGTGATGACTTCAAACGCATCGTGCTGTATCAGCCGCAGGTTCTCGATGCCGCGCTCGCCGATCAGCTTCAGCAGACTGCCAATGCCCGGCGTGTGCACCTCGACTCCGATGAAATTCGTTTCCGGCATCAGGCCGGCGATATGCGCAGTGGTCTCGCCCATGCCGGTACCGATCTCGAGGATGGTCGGCGCATGACGGCCGAACGTGGCATCCACATCGAGCAGCGCTTTTGTGTAAGGCAGGCAGAAGCGTGGCCCTAAGGTTTCCAGCGCGCGTGCCTGTCCGGTCGACAGACGGCCTGCACGCGTGACGAAACTGCGTATGCGGTGGTCCGTCGGGTCATACAGCATCGAACGTTGTGGGGACGGGTGTTGCGAATCCTGATCTGACATGCGGGGCCTGGGTGAAAACGATGCTCTGGGTGCCTGCGTGGCAGTCCCATTGGGTTACGCGGATTTTACCTTGAGTGCTGATGTCATCGAATTGGCTTCACATGAGGCCGCAAAAACAAGAAGACCTGACCGAGAGAAGTATAATTTCTATCATCAATTGGCAGCGACTGCTGACTTGGGCATCGCGTATCGGTTTTTTCAACAATAAGAAGGTAATAAGCATGAAACGCAAAGTATCGATTGCAGCGGGCGTGGTCCTGCTGTTGGTTGGGAGCTGGCTGGGCGCCAGCATCTATGTCGGCAAGCGTACTGAGGCTGAGCTGCAAAGCGCAGTCAAGGCATCGACCTTGTCACGCTCATACCGGCTGCGCAACCTGAATCACCAAGGCGGATTGTTTTCTTCATCCGGTCAGGTCGAGCTAGCGATGGTTGATGCCTGCACGCGTGGTGGAGAGCCCTCGGAATGGTTCACGGCCCAGGTCAGTTACCAGTTATCGCATTTGATCAGCCCCTTGTCGCTGCTGCGCGCCGAGTGGTCGGTGACGCCGACCGGCGAAGCGAAGGCTGCTTTTGAAAAATTGTTCAACGGTCAGGCCAGGCTCGAAGGCAAGGGACGAGTCCGCTTGTCCGGTGCGCTGGAGTCCGACCTGAATTTGCCCGCGATGAGCGCAATCAGCGACGGCGAATCCTTGACAGTCTCGCCATCGGCTGGCTCCATCGCTCTGAGCAAGGACAAGATGGACTTCGACTGGAAGACTTCCAGGATTGCCTACCGCGGCAATGGATGGGCGATGGAGATTGAAGGCTTCGGCATGAACTCCGACCTGGTCAGCGTGTCGCGTGGCCTCGGCAAATTTTCCATGGAAGCTGCCAAGTTCGGCAATTCCAGCCTTAGCGCCGAAGGCCTGAAGCTGGCGATGGATGTGAATGAAAAGGGTGACCGCCTCGATATGCGCCTGACGCCCAGCGTGAAGATGATGAGCATCTCGGGCAAGCAATTCGAGGACTTGTTGCTGGAGATGGCGGTCACCGGGATGCATGCGAAGAGCGTTGAGCAACTGATTGAACTGTCCGACAAGTCTTGCTATTTCCGCAGTCTGACGATGGAAGAGTCCAGTCAGATGCGTGCCAGCTTGCGCAAGCTGATGTTCGAAGGCCTGTCTGCGGGTATCCCCAAGCTCACCGGCAAGCTTGATGGCGGTACCCTCGATGGCAGCTTGATGATTGGGTTTGGCAAGACGACGGGCGATACCTTCGAACTTGAAAAGGTCCTGACCTCGCGTGGTGAGCTGTCGTTGACCGGCAAAAACATGAAGGCTGAAGACACGAAATCGCTGGTGACGATGGGATTCGCCACGACGATCCCGGATGGCATCAAGTCAAGTTTCGACTACGGAGCGGGCATACTGAAGGTCAACGGCAAGGTGTTCGACGCGACCTTGTTTGGCAATGTGCTGAGAGGCGCCAACAGCGCCATCAATGCAATGCTGACTGACAAGCTTGAGGAACGCGTACCAGTGGTGTTCCCGGAGCCCGAGCTGGAAGCGGAAGACGCGCCTGATGCCGGTGTCGAACCGGCGCCCAAAGCGACCGAGGGGACTTGACAGGAATCTTTGTCGGATGGAGCGGGTGAAGGGAATCGAACCCTCGTATGCAGCTTGGGAAGCTGCCGTTCTGCCATTGAACTACACCCGCGACAGAGTGCATTCTAACGAAGGCAGGCTGAGTCGGTGCGGGCGATCGAGATCGAGGCATCCGC
>JACCDX011105729.1_pt1 | contig 10478 bp, 1 predicted proteins | sample 7449681 | NCBI WGS metagenome assembly JACCDX01 (sample SAMN15323450, study PRJNA562643) | freshwater metagenome | isolation source: river surface water | place: USA:Blue River Watershed | collected 2017-08-18
AATCTTGATTAACACAACCATTAATGTCAGTCCCTGTTACTGTATACATAGCAGTTGCAACTGGTGTAAAGCTTGTCGCATTACTTACTCCTCCAGTCCATGTGTAAGTACTTGCTCCTATACCATGCAATGAAGTGGTATCACCAAAACAAACGACTGTTTGAAGTGCAAGTGCCTGAACAAGTGGTAAAGGATTTACTGTAACATCAACAGTCGCCATATTTGTACTGGTACACCCTGCTAAATCAGTTCCACTTAGGCTATAAGTTGTAGAAACGGTTGGGGTAAATGGTGTGTTATCAAATACACCTCCTGTCCATGTATATGTACTGGCTCCTGAACCTATAACTGAGGTGCTATATCCATAACATATTACAGAATTAGAAGTACTAGCGGTTACTATTGGAAGTGGGTTTACTGAAACCGTAACAAAGGCATTATTCGTGCTTGTACACCCTGCTAAATCAGTGCCTGTAAGTGTATAGTTGGAGGTTAGTGTAGGTGAAAATGGCGAATTGTCAATAACGCCTCCAGTCCAAGTATAAGTGTTGGCTCCCGAACCATTGAGCGTTACTGTTTCATTCATACAGATAACTGTGGAGGTGGTGTTAGCTGTAACATTTGGAAGGGCAAGAACTGTTACAGTTGTGAAGGCCTGATTGGTGCTCGTACAACCGGATAAAGTATTTGTTCCTACTAAACTATAACTAGTGGTAATTGAGGGACTAAATGCTGTATTATTTGGGATAGAGCCGAGAGAACTCGTCCAAGTATAGGTGTCAGCACCAATTCCTGAAATGGCTACTGTTGAGTTGTTACAAATAGTGAATGAGGTTGCTGTGGCTGTGACTATTGGAAGAGGATTGACGCTAATGGTTATACCGGCGTTGTTAGTACTTGTACACCCTGTTAAAGTAGCAGTGCCTGCGGCTGAAAAGAAGGAAGTTGCAGAAGGTGTGAATGCGACACCATTAGTTATGCTACCACTACTAGAGGTCCAAGTATAAGTGTCAGCTCCAACAGCAGTGATGCTTACACTTTGGGTATTACAGATTACTGAAGACGTACTGCTAACAGTAAGAACAGGAAGTGCATTAACAGTGGCATTAATGACAAAACTATAAGTTGGTGATGAACAATCATTAGAAAAGAGACTCAAAGTACCTGTGTTAACAGTAGGTGTGAGTCCTGGCGTAAAAGTAACGGCAAAGGTGCTACCAGATGCTGGATTGAGAAGTGAAGAGTAGGTGCCGATAGAGAAACTACCACTACCTGAATACTGAACCAAACCAAGATTGAGCGTGCCGGTACCTGTATTGGTAACTGAAAACACCTTGGTAGATGATGAACCTCCTACACAAAGATGTCCGAAACTTGTATTATTCGTAATTGTTGGTGAATTACTACCGTTTGGAATTGTGACGCTATTGCTAGAAACTTGTAGCGTGACATTGGGTGGTGTTGTAACAGTATTCCCACTAACAATCTGCGAAGGATTGACCCAATTTGAAGTAGTGCCTGTTAACGAAAAATTGAGAAGCGTTCCTGTATTACCAGAAGCAGCGTCAGTAGCCGTAGTAACAGCCAAATTGGAGCCTGATGGCACACCTTGATTAAAATGATAGTTGGCCACCAATCCACTTGCTGTAGTTGGGATTTCACAATTCATGAATTGCTGAATCTGACATTGGGTGCGTGCAGTGTTCCATACTCGTACTTCATCCATATCTCCATTTATAGTAAATGATCCAGAGAAGGCGCCTATACTAATGGAGGTGGTGGAGGCTACAGGGGTAACGGTATTGTTGGAAGAAACCAATATGCCATTTTTGTAAAGTCGCATGGTACTTGTTGGGGCATCATAGGTTACAGCCACATGGTACCAAGTATCAAACGCTAATGCAGTTGGGTCTTGAACCTGGTTCCATGTAAAATCGTGACCAGAGGATAGTTTGTAACTGTAAATACCAGGAGCCCAGAAAGCATGGCCACCTGAACTTGCAGTACCTGATATAAAATTATTTCCATTTGTGGAAGCTTTAATTCGAATCCACGCCTCCTTAGTATAAGAGGAGGTTAATGCTAATGAACAATCAACATAATCATTAGTTCCGTCAAAATTGAGAGCACTTGCAGGTGTTGTACTTGCCGTAATTACGAAAGTATAGGTAGAGTAGCTACAATCGTCAGAGGTTATGTTGACTGTTGCACTACTAATACCAGTGTTTGTTGGGGTCAATGTAATTACAAATCCAGTTGTACCAGTAGTAATGACAGAGGCAGGAGGTGTGGTTAAGCTAAATTGACTGGCTTGTGGACCAGTGAAGAAAATTGAGCTAATATTAAGGGTGCTAGCCCCAGCGAAATTGGTAATTGAAAATGTTCTCGATGAGTTTAACCCGAAATCCGTAAAGTTTAATGTACTGGTCGTGTTCCCCACAGGTACGATATTTGCATTGCCTGTAATCAACAAATTTGGCTTAACTGTTACAGTCACAGCGGCAGCATTAGTACTAGTACATCCAGCTAAAGATGTTCCAGAAAGAGAATAACTGGCAGTACTCATTGGCATGAATGTTTGGTTATTCACTGGACCTCCTGTCCAAGTATATGTGTTGGCTCCTGAGCCACTAAACGTCACAGTGTTGCCACCACACACCAATGTATTAGTTACTGATGCAGAAACAACTGGTAATGGATTTACAGAAACCGATCTAATGGCATTGTTACTACAGTTTGCAGCTGATACACCAGTAATTGTGTATTGAGTGGTTACAGTAGGATTAACAGTAATCGTAGGGGTGGTAGACCCAGTATTCCAACTATAGGTGCTAGCACCAGATGTTGTGAAGGTGACTGATTGGCCGTAACAAATTGTAGTTGGTGTACTCGTTATTGATAATGTTGGTAATGGATTAACAGAGAGATTGACAACGGCACTGTTTTGACAACCAGCTGTAGATGTTCCAATAGCTGTGTATGAAGTGTTGGTGGTTGCAGTTACAGCAGTGGTGGCACCTTGTGCAGTGGTATTCCATGTATAGGTGTTTGCTCCAGAGGCAGATAGGGTAGAGGTGAAACCAGCACAAATAACTGTCGGTGTAGATGCCAAGTTGAGTACAGGTAATGGATTTACTGTAACAGTAATATTGGCGGTATTACTGCTCGCACAGCCAACCGCAGAGGTTCCTGTTACTGAATAATTCGCCGTTGTTGTTGGGCTAAATGCAGAGTTATTCGCGATGGTTCCCGTTGGGGAACTCCAAGTATAGGTTGCAGCACCGCTTCCATTTAATGTGATGCTGTTGCCAATGCAAATAAAGGTTTGTGAAGCATTTGCGTTAATTATAGGCAATGGATTAACGGTTATGGTTACAAAAGCGTTATTTAGACTAACACACCCATTATTGTCAGTGCCATTGACTGAATAATTTGCTGTAGCACTTGGAGTAAATGAGGTGTTGTTAGTAACCCCACCTGTCCACGTATATGTCGATGCTCCAGAACCAAAAACAGCGACTGTTTGCGTGTTGCAAATAACGGAACTTGAACTATTAGCTGTTACCGTAGGTAAAGCATAAACCGTGATAGTTTGAACAGCAATATTGGTGCTGGTACAACCTGCGATATCCGTTCCACTGAGTGAGTAGGTTGTGGTAAGGGTCGGACTAAACGGGGTACCATTAGGCGCTCCATTTGACCAAGTATATGTGCTTGCTCCAGAGCCACTCAAAGTTAAACTACTCCCGAAACAAATAGCAGAAGTGTTTGTTGAGGCAACTACAATTGGCAATGGTGCCACTGTTACTCCAACAGTGGCAATATTTGTATTGCTACAGCCTGCTGTACTTGTTCCAGATACGGTATACTGTGCTGTAGAGGTAGGCGAAAAAGCCGTGTTATTAGCTAAAGTGCCAGTAGGACTGGTCCAAGTATAAGTATTAGCACCACTTCCTGTTAAGGCTACTGTTTTATTAATACAAATGGAGGGTGAACTAGCTGTGCCATTAACAATAGGCAGGCTATTCACTGTAATTGTGACTACAGGCGCATTTGTGCTGGTACAGCCTGCTGTGCTTGTACCTGCAAGTGTGTAAGAGCTAGTTGATGTTGGAGAGAAGGCAGTACCATTGTTTATTCCTCCTGACCAAGTATAGGTATTGGCACCGCTACCTGTTAAGGTCACAGTTTGATTTAAACATATTTGTCCCGCACTAGAGGTGCCTGAAACAACTGGACGAGGAACAACTGTCACAGTAACAAGCGAGACATTTGTACTGGTACAACCAGCTAAATCGGTTCCTGTCAACGTGTAATTTCCTGTAGAGGTAGGAGTAAAAGCGGTGTTATTAATTGGTCCACCTGTAAAAGTATAGGTGTTAGCTCCTGAGCCTGAAAGTGTAACAGTTAAGCCTGCACAAACGGTATTGCTATTAGCTGTTGCAACTACTGTGGGCAAAGGAGCTACAGTGATTGTAGCTACAGCGTTATTAGTACTTGTACAGCCAGTAATTGTGCTAGTACCAGCAAGACTATAATTGCTTGTAACAGTTGGAGTAAAGGCTGTTGCATTTGCAAGCGTGCCGGTTGAGCTTGTCCATGTATAGGTATTAGCGCCTGATCCATTTAATGCAATGGTCTGATTTAAACAAATACTTTGACTAGAACTTGCAGTAACGGTTGGTAAAGGCACGATGGTTACTGTATGTGTTAATGTGTTGGTACATCCTGAAGCGTTCTTACCCAAAACCTTGTAAACTGTGGTATTAGTGGGTGATACAGAACTGCGGTTTGAATTGGAACCCGTACTCCAGGTATATGAATTGGCACCAAATAAGGTAAAGGATAAAGCAGCTTGACTGTTGTTAAGAAGTACAGAATGATTATTTCCACTATAGTTTGAAACTAATAAGTCAGGTTTACCATCTGCATTAAAGTCACCTGTTGCACCAAATTGCGGGTTGCTTCCTGAAACAACGGCAAGTGGAGCGCCAAAAGTACCATTACCGATACCAGGGAAAATGGTAACCGAATTTCCGGATGCGTTGAATGTGGTGACGTCCATTTTGCCATCCGTGTTTATATCAGATGCTATTATAGAGTATGGATAAGTGGTTGTGTAATTCACAGCTGCAGCAAAAGTTCCTGAAGAAGAACCTAGTAATATCGATATGCTATTCTGAGTGGTATTGGCTGTTACAATATCTTTATAGCCGTCTCCATTAAAGTCGGCATCAGCCATGTTTATAATTCCTGAGTTAGCCGGATAGTTAACAGCTGAATTGAAAGTGCCTGAAGTACTTCCATACAAGATAGAAATATTAGAACTACCAACATTCGCTACTGCTAAATCTTTAAAACTATCGTTGTTGAAGTCACTGCAAATAATACCACGTGGACCAGTTCCAACGGCATAGTTCACAGCAGGATTAAAAGTGGTTGATGGGTTACCTAATAATATAGAAATGCTATTCGAAGAGTAATTTGAAACAGCAAGATCGGCTTTACCATCGTTGTTAAAATCGCCAGCTGTTAATGACTCCGGATCAAGCCCTACAGTAAATGTTACTGGTGAGCTGAATACACCAGAACCATTGTTGTACATGATTGAAACAGAGTTAACACCAACTCCTGAATTGGCAAAAGCGATATCAGTGTTGCCATCGTTATTGAAATCGGCTGGCACAATTGAAACCGGTCCAATTCCAGTTGTATAGGTAACGGCTGCATTAAATGCGCCATTGCCTGTTCCTGAATAATAGGAAATAGAATTACCATTGACATTTGTAGAAACAAAATCGTTCTTTCCATCATTGTTGAAATCAGCAGTACCTATTTGCATAGGACCACTGCCCGAAGCATAAAGGGTTGGTGTGGCAAAGGTGAGTGTATTCCCAGGAAAGGCACATAATGTTGGCGTACCAGATAAGCTCAGTGACGGGCCATTATTAACCACCACCGATAAAACAGCCGAATTGCTACTAACACAACCCACAACACTGGTGCCAGTTAATGTAAACGACGTATTTGAACCTGGGAAAAATTGAGAGCCATTTGTTTGAAAGCCGAACGGTGAATTCCAAGTATAGGTGTTTGCGCCAGCACCAGAAAGTAACACGCCTTGACCTATACATATGTTGGTATTGGTTGGGTTCACACTTACAACAGGATTGGCAACAACCGTGTTAAATACAACTGCAGAATTGGTACTGGTACAACCGGCAGCACTGGTTCCTGTTAGTGAGTAACTGGTAGTAAGTGTTGGTGTGTAATTAGCCGGATTCGATATGGTACCATTGGAAGTGCTCCATGTATAGGTTGATGCTCCTGTTCCTGTAAGAGCAACAGTTTTACCGGCACATACCGATGCATTAGAAATAGCTGCTGTTACAGTTGGTAAAGGAATTACGGTGAGGGTTTTCGCAGTAAGTGAAGAACAACCTTGTGCTGATGTGCCATTTAATGTAAATGTAGTGGTTGAGCCAGGGGTTAAGGTCGCTGTTGCTCCTGATCCACCAAACGACCAATTGTACGTAGCAGCACCTGAACCGGTATAGGCGACAGATCCGCCTTCACAAACCGTGTTATTACCGGCAATGCTTAATATAGGCAAGGTATAGACTGTAATGGCAGTAGCAACGGAGTTACTTATGCAGCCAACGCTGCTCGTTCCATATACGCCAATGGTCGTGTTTGTTGGTGGTGTGGTAACTAGCGAACTACCATTAGTCCCAGTACTCCATGTATAAGTATTAGCGCCGGTTACATTCAGTGTGGCATTATTGCCAGCACAAATCGTTGGGGTTGCAACAACAGAAATAGTGGGACTAGGGTGAACAGGGATTGAAATTGTTGCCGTTTGTCCACTGCATACACCTGCACTGGTGACTTGAACAGTGTAGTTGGAATTAACAGTTGGAAAAACAATGGTCGAGTTGGTAGTGGCAGAGGTATTCCATGAATAAGTTAACCCCGTTAATAATGGATAGTTGCCATAGTAGGGTAATGGGTTCGTAGATACAGTTCCACTGGCAATGTCTATTCTAATTCTACCAATACTTCCATTTCCGCCAGCTCCACCGCAACCGCCAGGTGCACCACCAGTGCCTCCTAAAGCTTCTATATTGAAAGCTGTACCACTAAATGAGAGCATCTGTAAGTAAATAGATCCACCAGCTCCGCCGCCGCCGCCTCCCATACCACAACCACCTGCATTAAATCCACTTCCGCCATTTACACCATCACAAAATAAACCGCCTATTACATTCAAACTTGCTGTCGATATCGCAATAATACCGCCTCCTGACCCCCCATTACCGGGGTAATTGCCATCTTCATCGCCACCACCTTCGGCACCAGCACCACCCATAAACAATTGACTAAGAGCAGCATCACCAACAGGTTTACCTCCATAGCCATTCTGATGGCTATATAAACCGCCATCGTTTCCTGCATTAGCATGACCACCACCACCGCCTCCAGCAGCATCTTGTGTGCCAATTCCTCCGCCGCCGCCATTGCCATTCGGATTTACATAGGAACTCCCATTGTTACCTGCAGAACCATTCGATCCAGAACCAACATAGCCTACTCCAAGATAACCCTCTCCTTGAGCGCCATCTGAATTGACATAATAAGTTGACCTAGCTGGTGTACCTCTGTAACCAGTACCTGTTGCGCTAATCATACCGCCAGATTGTAGGTCCAAAAATCCTTTGACGCGTAGAGGCAAAACCCCTCCAGTAGATCCATCCCAATTGTGGCAGGTTAAATACCCACCAGAAACTATGGTAAGGTTGTCATAATTAGGCACAACTATAACCTGGTGTTTAATGGTAGTTGCGTTGTATGTATAACTTAATAGATTGCTAAACAAAAGTGTATCAGCCGAAATGCTTTGTATGCGAGTATACTCATACTGACCAACTAAATTATTTGTGGTATTGGCATCTTGCATCGTAATAAGCATAACTTCTTGTCCGACTTTAAACCCACTTGTTGACGCGACTCTCACTTTTCTATTCGGTCCAGTATTATTACTTCCTATTATGGCAGAGCGAACGGAATCAGCATACATGGTGGTTGTAATAGAGGCATTGCCTAAAGAACCATTTCCAGAATGCCCATTGGTTGTTGTGGCTGTTAGTACTATGGGCGTGCTTGGACAAAAGGTACTCGCACCTGCAGAACTTAGTATATTAATACCTGTAACATTTACGCTTATTGGCGTTCTTTTACTGCTTGTACAGGTGTTAGTGGCCATTGCATAAAATAAGTTGGAACCTGCAGAAAGTGTAGGAGTGACAAATGTAGAGCCTGAGCCAAGCACAGTTGTTGATGTGGCATTTGCGAACCAAGAAATTGTTCCGCTACCTGTGGCAGATAAGGTGGTTGTTGTATTGGCTCCGCAACGTGTACTTAATGCCGAACTGGTACTATTAACAGGATCAGCAGGTGCCGCACAATAATTCGTAATAGAAACATCGTCAAGGTAGATGCCATCTATGTTATTCGCAACTCCGTCAACTGAATTGAAATTGAACATCAATATTACCGTTTGGTTGGAGTAGGAAGTTAAGCTAAGCGTAAAATTGGCCCAACTCGTTGCTGGTGGTAACGTTTGATAGCCTATATTGGAACTTACAAGCAAATTATAAGAGGTGCCATTGTTGGTAGAAATATAAACGGCCAAATTATCATAACTACAATAGTTTCCACCACACTCACCGTTGATGATATAATTGAAAGATAAGAAGCCACCGGTGCTTCCAATAGCAATAGTAGGAGTAATAATGTTACCGCTAGTAGTACTGCTGCCATTTCCAAAAGTACAACCACTGCCAGAAAATATGACGTGCCCATTAATAGAATGTCCAGAAGAATTTCCTAGAGAACAGCCATTGGTGAAAACCCAATTACCATTTGAGCCATTAATAGCTGTCATAGTACCAATACTTCCATTAAACGACTCGCTATAACTTACCACTCCAATTGCTAATTGAGCCTTCGTTTGAAATGAAAGAAGAAATAGAATGAGAAAAACAGGGACTAAATTCCTTTTAAAATAGTTTAGAATCAACATTAACGTATTGATTAACAGTTATTAGGGTTTCACTTGTTAGATTAAAAATCAAAGTTAACTAAATTTTGACACCGATTTAGAATATTTACGCGATTCTGCGATGGGCTTGTAAAATTTCTCTTTTGCCTGTTGGACCTGGTAATTTACAAACGTATAAACCACATTTTTTCAGTATTCTTTGAAAAATACCTTGCGAACAAAAAGTAACCAAAACGCCGCCAGGTCTCAAGTTTTCTATGATTCGGTAAACCAAGCATTCCTCCCAAAGCTCTGGTTGGGATGAGGGAGCAAAGGCATCGTAAAATATAACATCCATTCTTGGTATTTGAACCTGTTGAATGTCCGTATCTAATTTGTAGAGTGTAAAGTAGTCACCTAGTGGGATGGAAATGTTCCAAGGCAACCGATGTAATTGTTGGAGAATGGTGATTTCAGGAGGTGTTTGACCCAATTTTAACAAGTTTAGCTCTTCCATTGTGATTGGGTATTTTTCACTAGTAGTGTACTCCTCATGCCTTTTGGTAGAGTAGGCTTGATTCGATGTTTATAAGGCATTCAAACCGGTTCCAAATCCAATTTCAAAAACCGTACAAGAGCCATTATTCCTTTCCAACCACCACTTCAAACCTGCGTCAATATACACGTGTTGACTTTCGATCCTTGCGCCATGAATTGAATGATACGGGCTTTTAAACAAGCTGCTGTAAAGCGTTGAAGAGCCATCTTTTGTGTGAATGACTGTTCGTTTATCCATTGTCTGAAAGTCCGCCATAGATTGGATTCAGCTGATAGGAGAAGGATATTCGATAATTCTGCTAAAATAATTTACAGTCAACAAACAAGCAAAAAATTGATGAAATTCGGAACGTTTATCCCCATTTCACTGGCGATTAAAAGCTATCTTTACCAACGAAAATTAAACGAATATGCCAAAAGGTATTTATAAGGTGCCGGCGCCTGTCAATGAACCGGTAAAGTCATACGCTCCAGGAAGTGCTGAGAAAAAAGAACTGAAGGCCATGTTGGCACTTTTGAGAAGCCAAGAATTGGATATTCCAATGTATATTGGCGGTACAGAAGTGCGAAGTGAAAATAAGGTTCGAATTGCCCCTCCTCATGATCACCAACATACCTTAGGGTACTTTCATAAAAGTGATAAAACCCATGTGACCGCTGCTATAGAAGCAGCTCTTGCAGCACGTGAAAAATGGGCTAATTTGCCATGGGAACATCGCGCTTCTATCTTTTTAAAAGCAGCTGAATTGATAGCGGGTCCATACCGAGCTAAATTAAACGCCGCTACAATGCTGGGGCAAAGTAAAAACGCCTACCAAGCTGAAATAGACAGTGCATGCGAAATCATTGATTTTTTGCGTTTCAATGTGCAGTTTATGAC
>JACCDX010070141.1_pt1 | contig 10476 bp, 5 predicted proteins | sample 7449681 | NCBI WGS metagenome assembly JACCDX01 (sample SAMN15323450, study PRJNA562643) | freshwater metagenome | isolation source: river surface water | place: USA:Blue River Watershed | collected 2017-08-18
ATCATGTGGTCGAAAAATGGAACTCCGGTAGAAACATCTATCACCCCGGTGCCATCAATTTTGAGTTCAACCAGAACAGAGGATTCTTTGGTGGTGCGCTCAACACGGGCAAATCTTGGATTGGTCATAAGATGAATTATCCCCTATCGCCCAGGGTTATGGCGACCAGATTATTACCTTAAGAGTTCAAGGCTTGTTGTACCGCCGATAAAAAGGCTTTGTTCTCAGCCTCTGTTCCGATTGTCACCCTAAGGTAACCGGGAATGCCAACATCTCGAATGAGCACATCCCTATCAACTAATTTCTGCCAAAACTCTTGGGAGCTAACTTTGAATCCAGAGAACATTACAAAATTGGCATCTGAAGAGATCACATGCAAGCCCATATTTGTCAGCTCCCGAACCAGAAGATCTCTCGATTGTTTTATTTGTTCCACCTGCTGCTGTAAAGCAGATCGATTTTTCAATGCAGCGAGCGCTGCGGCCTGAGTTAATTCACTCAAGTGATAAGGAAGTCTCACCAATAACATCGCCTCTACCAAAATGGGGTTTGCGATCATGTAACCAAGGCGCGCCCCAGCAAATGCGAAGGCTTTACTCATTGTTCGAGAAACAATCAGATTTGGGTGGTCCTTAATTAATGTGACCGAGGATTTCTCTTTGGAGAACTCCGCGTACGCCTCGTCAACCACCAGAATTGCGCCAACGGACAAGGCCACCTTTGCGACCTCTGCGATCTCGGATAACGAAATAGAGCCGCCGGTAGGGTTATTAGGTGTGGTTACAAAAACAATTCCAGGCCGGTGCGCTTTGATTGCCTCTATCGCCAAATCTAATTGAAAAACAAATTCTGGTCCCCTGGAGATTGGAATCCATTTCTTGCCCACTGATTTTGTTATTAGTGGATGCATTGAATAGGAAGGTTCGAAACCCATAGCATCTCCAGCAAAGGCCAGAGCGATGCTTTGCAAGATTTCATTACTACCGTTGGCGGCCCAGATATGTTGGTAACTGAAATCAGTTTTTGAAATCCCGTTAATGTAAGCAGCTAACGTGGTTCGCAGCTCGACAGCGTCACGATCTGGATAGCGATTCAAGTCGGCTACGCGCTCTGAAATTTCAGAGACAATCTTGCTCTGCAAACTCTCATCCAGACGGTATGGGTTCTCATTAGTGTTCAACCGCACCTGCGCTGGTATCTGCGGCGCACCATAGGGCTTTAGCTCGCGGATATTTTCATTGAGCGAGAGCCACTCCGGCCAACGTTGGTTCATTTATTGCTGCCCGGCTCTTCAAATCTAGCCGCAACCGCCTCGCCATGAGCCGGCAAATCCTCGGCATTAGCAAAGGTGATAACGCCGGAAGCTATCTCTCTTAGGGCTCGCTCGTTGTAATCAATAAAGTGCAGCCCACGCAAAAATGTTTGAACTGAAACGCCACTTGAGTGACATGCACAGCCTCCCGTAGGGAGTACATGGTTCGAACCGGCTAAATAATCACCTAATGAAACTGGCGAGAAACGACCTAGAAAAACCGCTCCAGCATTTCGTATCTCACGGCTAGCCTGTTTTGGATTTGCAACCTGCAACTCGAGATGTTCGGCAGCATAAGCATTGGCTACCGCTAGTGATTGAGCTAAATCATCGGTAATCGCAATCGCTGATTGAATGCCTTGCAATGCCTCTTTTATGCGTTGGGAGTGTTTGGTTTTCGCAACTCGTTTGGTTAACTCTTTTTGTACTTGTTGTGCCAACTCCACTGAATCTGTAATCAAAACCGCCGCAGCAATTGTGTCATGTTCTGCCTGGCTAATTAAATCTGTCGCGACATCACTAGCCAATGCAGATTCATCAGCTACTACAGCAATCTCTGTTGGACCCGCCTCTGAATCAATTCCGATCACACCTCTCAGTGCCCGCTTTGCTGCTGCAACATAAATATTGCCTGGTCCTGTTACTAGATCAACTTTTTCTAGAACCGCGTTATCAAAGTGATTTGGTTTTGAATTTACGCCGTAGGCAAATGCAGCAATCGCTTGTGCGCCACCCATTGCGTAAACCTCATCAATTTCTAACAATGCGCAGGTCGCCAAAATTGTGGGATGGGGCCAGCCGTTATTTTCTTTCTGTGCTGGTGAAGCCAGGGCGATGCTTTTGACTCCAGCAATCTGTGCTGGAACCGCATTCATAATTACTGAGCTGGGATAAACCGCCCTTCCCCCTGGGACATACAAGCCAACTCGATCAACTGGAATCCATCGTTCTTCAACCTCACCACCATCCACGACGCGAGTCGCAGTGCTTCCCCGCTTCTGATCAAGATGAACTACTCGAACCCTTCTAATCGCTTCCAGTATTACCTGCTTGAGTCCCGCATCTAGTTGTTGCAATGCTTGATCAATAATTGATTTTGGAACCCGGATGGATTCAGGTGCTACACCGTCATATTTGAGGCTTAACTCTTTTAGGGTTGCTTCATCCCCATCTTTAACTGATTGCAAGATCGGTTTGATTGCCACTAGAGCACTCTCAATATCAAACTCCGCGCGGGGCAATAACCTTTGATACTCAGATTTTGATAGCTGACGACCGCGCAGATCTACAACCCGCATCAACTCGCTCACCGCCCTAGTCTAAAGCGAGTAATGGTTTTGAGGCTTGTTATTTAAACCAGACAATCTGGTCCCAAGATTGATTTCAAATCAGCGCTCAGACTCGGAGAAGCGGTCACCTTTAATCCATCATCCAAACGCAAAATTGTGTTTTTCGCCCCACCTTCAATTTTGAGGTGCACCTCGCGAGTACCAGGATGAGAACGCAAGATTTCCTTCATGCGATCGACAATTGGTGGTGTGCACCGCTCCGCCTCTAAGCGAATTACAAAGGGGCCGATTGGTGCTTGATTGATATCGGGAATTGATAAATCAATTGCGGTTACCTGAGGGGTTTCTTCTCGTTTATCAATTCTTCCCCTGACAACAACGATGCGATCCTCAATTAAGTTTAAAGCGTGTTGTTGATAGGTGCTGGAGAAAAAGCGCACATCAATCGCACCTTCTAGATCTTCGATGGTGACAATCGCCCAGGATTGACCTTGTCTACTGACCTTACGCTGGACACTTGTGATTAGGCCCGCAATAGTTACCGTCTGTTCATGTCCAACAACATCATCGAAAATCTGGCTAATTGTTATGTCGGTGGCTGATTTCAATACATGTTCTACGCCCAGCAGTGGATGATCAGAAACGTACAACCCCAACATCTCACGTTCGTAAGAAAGTAAAAGCGCCTTTTCCCACTCTGCCTCATCTATCTGCAATTCAACGCCAGATACAGCAGAAGGCGTAGCTAAGTTGGCTCCACCGAAGAGATCGAATTGGCCAATCGACTCGGCACGTTTTGTCTCCATAACTGAATCAATCGCTTCAAGATAGATATTCATTAAACCTTTTCTGGAATGACCTAGTGAGTCAAATGCTCCAGCTTTAATTAACGACTCAATAGTTTTTTTGTTGCAAACATGAACATCAACCTTTGCCAAGAAATCACCAAATGATTGATAGCGGCCTTTTTCAACACGGTTCTTTGCGATTGAGGAAACGACATTTTCGCCGACATTGCGGATTGCAGCCAAACCAAATCTAATATCCTGACCAGTTGGGGTGTACTCACCATTTGAATCATTTACATCAGGTGGCAAGACTTTGATGCCCATGCGGCGGCATTCATTCAGGTAGAGCGCAGATTTATCTTTGTCATCCCGAACGCTGGTGAGAAGGGCTGCCATGTACTCGGTTGGGAAATTAGCCTTTAGATACGCGGTCCAGAAAGACACCACACCATAGCCGGCGCTATGGGCTCGGTTAAAGGCGTAATCCGAGAATGGAATCAGGGTTTTCCAGAGCTCTTCAATTGCAACGCTGGAGAAACCATTGGCGCGCATGCCCGCCTCAAAGTGAACATACTCTTTATCCAGAATCTCTTTATTCTTTTTACCCATTGCCTTACGAAGCAAATCCGCGCGTCCAAGAGAGAAGCCAGCCAGTTTCTGGGCGATAGCCATAACCTGCTCTTGATAAACAATTAAGCCATATGTGTCATCGAGAATTTCCTTAAGAGCCTCGCTTAACTCCGGATGGATGGGTTCAATTTTCTTCCGTTTGTTTTTGCGATCTGCGTAATCATTGTGCGCGTTAACACCCATTGGCCCGGGACGATAAAGTGCAATTACCGCTGAGATATCCTCAAAGGAGTCAGGAACCATTGATCTAAGTAACGCCCGGATTGGTGCGCTATCTAGTTGAAAGACTCCAAGAGTGTCGCCTCGCGAGAGAAGTTCAAAGGTTTTTTGATCCGACAAAGGAAGATCCTCTAACACGAGATTCTTGCCTTGATTGTTCTTGATGTTTAGCAAACAATCATCAAGCACCGAAAGGTTTCGAAGGCCCAAGAAGTCCATCTTCAATAGACCTGTTGACTCGCAGGCTCCCATATCAAACTGGGTAATGATGGCTCCATCCGCCTCACGACGATGAATTGGAATCACATCAAGAAGTGGTTCGCGACTTAAGATAACGCCGGCGGCGTGAACACCCCACTGCCGTTTTAATCCTTCTAGGCCTCTTGCCATATCAACAATGGTTTTTGAGTCTGGATCTGTTTCATAAATATTTCTGAACTCTTGAGCCTCGGCATAACGATCATTTTCTTTATCAAAGACACCCGCTAAAGAAATGTCCTTGCCCATAATTGCCGGCGGTAGAGCCTTCGTTAATTTTTCCCCAATAGCGTATGGATAGCCCAATACTCGAGTTGAGTCCTTGATCGCTTGTTTTGATTTGATGGTGCCGTAGGTAATGATCTGAGCTACCCGATCATCACCATATTTATTGGTGGCATATCGAATCATCTCCCCCCGTCTACGCTCATCAAAATCCAAATCAATATCGGGCATGGAGATACGTTCTGGGTTTAAGAAACGCTCAAAAAGTAATCCGTGCTTGATTGGGTCCAGCGCGGTAATGCCAAGTGCGTATGAAACTAGTGAACCTGCCGCCGAGCCACGACCTGGTCCAACTCTGATTCCTTGGGATCTGGCGTGATTAACAAGGTCGGCAACAACCAAAAAGTATCCCGGGAATCCCATCTTGGTCATTACCTCAAGTTCGTAATTCAATCTCTCGATATAGCCATCTGGAATTACGTTGTTGAAACGGTTTTGTAAACCTTTGTGAGCCTCTTTAACTAGCCAGCTATCTTCAGTTTCACCAGCTGGAACTGGAAATTTAGGGAGTAGATTTTCATTTTCGCGCAAAGTGGTGTTGCACCGTTCAGCGATCAATAGCGTGTTATCGCAGGCAGATTCGATCTCTTTAAAGATACGTCGCATTGTTGCCGCGTCCTTCAAATAGAACTCACTATTTTCAAATTTGAATCTTTTTGGGTCGGCCAGAGTGGAACCAGATTGGATGCAGAGCAATGCTTCATGATGCTTGGCATCGTCGGCATATGTGTAATGTAAATCGTTGGTAGCTAGAAGTGGCAATCCCAGCTCTTTGGCTAATTTCAATAGATCTTCTTTAACCCTACGTTCAATCTCAATTCCATGATCCATGATTTCGACAAAGTAATTTTCGGCACCGAAAATGTCTCGGTAACTTGCTGCAGCCGCTCGTGCCTCTTTATATGCACCCATACGTATACGGGTTTGAATCTCTCCACCCGGACAACCTGTTGTGGCAATTAGCCCTTGCGAATATTGCGAGAGAAGTTCTCTATCCATGCGCGGCTTGTAATAAAAACCTTCTAATGAAGCTAGCGAGGAGAGTTTAAAAAGATTTGCAAGGCCAATGTTGTCCTCCGCCAACAAGGTCATGTGGGTGTAAGCGCCGCCGCCCGATACATCATCCTCTCCGCCTTCAGCCCACTTAACTCTTTTTTTGTCGAACCTTGATTCAGGAGCAACATAGGCCTCAATGCCAATAATCGGCTTTACCCCTGCTTTTTTCATGGTTTTATAAAAGTCAAAGGCACCAAAGACATTGCCGTGATCGGTCATCGCAATCGCACCATCACCGGTGCGGGCAACTTCTTGCGCTAACGTCTCAATTCGAGCCGCGCCATCGAGCATGGAGTACTCGGTATGCACATGTAGATGGACAAAACCCTGGCTCACGGTCGGCGAGATTACTCCCTGCAGGCTATTTAACGGTCAACAGCTCTAAGGCGCGTTGCAGATCGGCAGGCAGGGGGGCATGGAGTGTGATGCGCTCATCAGTCGAAGGTTGAGTGAAGCTCAATTCGATGGCATGCAGCCAGGGACGTTTCAACTCTAACCGCGCTGCCAACACCGGATCTCCGCCATAAGCAAGATCTCCCACTAGTGGATGGCGTAAGGCATTGAAGTGAACTCTGATTTGGTGGGTACGTCCAGTTTCTAGCTCAACTCTAAGTAGTGAGGCGCTCGAATAAAACTCTAGAACTTGATAATGGGTGATGCTGGGCTTGCCATCAGCAACAACGGCAAATCGATAATCCTCACGTGGATGTCTACCAATTGGAGCATCGATAGTTCCTTCGCTGGGATCGATATGTCCTTGCACCAAGGTGTGATACACCTTCTTAACTGTGCGATTCCTAAATTGATTTTTCATTGCAGTGTAAGAGTTTTCATTTTTCGCTAGCAACATCAACCCAGAGGTTCCAGCATCAAGCCTTTGCACAATACCTTGACGCTCTTGCGGACCTGATGTTGAGATGCGATATCCGCGAGCAATCAAAGCCCCAACAACAGTTGGCCCCATCCATCCGGGACTAGCGTGAGCTGCGCAACCCACTGGTTTGTTTACAACCACAACATCTTGATCATCATAAACAATCTCTAACTCTTCAATCGGAGTGGGCTTCAGCTCTAATGGATCAAATGGTTCTGGCAGAGTAACAACTAGTCGATCGCCAACCCGCACTCGATCTGATTTAGATAGAGGCTTCTTGCCTTGGATGACATCGCCAGCATTAAGTAGATCTGCGACATTACTTCTTGATAGCTCAAGTAGTTTAGAAAGAGCAGAATCAACCCGCTCCCCATCTAACTCCTGAGGGATTAATACCTCTTTACGCTCTCGATTCGATGACATCAAGCGCTCCGATTTGGTTTTTCATACGGCTGGATATTTCTCATGGCCAAAATAGTCAGCCAGATTCCAGCGCAAACTATGGCGGAATCGGCCACATTAAAGATTGGCCAATTTGGTAATTGAATCCAATCAACCACTTCGCCCCGCCAAACCCCAGGTGGTCGAACTGCGCGATCCCACAGATTTCCGAGAACGCCGCCAAGCAGTAGTGCTAGACCTATAGCCCACCCGCTATTTTGGACTTTACGCATGTAATAAATAATGAATGCGGCAACACATAGCTTTAGAGAGGACAAAAGCGGCGTGGCATCGGTGGCCAAACTAAAACCCGCTCCAGGGTTGGTTCCATAGGTTAACTGCAGAAAATCTCCGATGACTTTTATCGGTTCCCGAAACTGTAAATAACTTGCAGCCCAGTTTTTTGTAATTAAATCAATGGCAAAGACTAAGGTAACTAAAGTAATGAATAGTCGTCGCGCGCGGTTTGCACGTGACGACTCTAGCGACGCTCTTCCTTCTGTTTGCATAGCATGCAAAGAGTTGCGCGCGGGAATACCTGCAGACGAGCTTTGCCGATGGCATTTCCGCAATCTTCACAGCGACCATATGTCTTATTATCAATTCGCTCTAGTGCCCGCTCTGTTTGTAGCACCATATCTCTGGCGTTGTAGACCAATGAAATTTCATGTTCCCGCTCAAAGGTTTTCGCTCCGGCATCGGCCTGATCATCGCCGGCACCAACACCAGATGCTTCAATCAAATCATCCATTTCACTTTCAATCTCTTCCAACTCTTTCTTGAGTCGTACGAGATCTTTTGCCAAATCTGCGCGCATTGCCTTTAACTCAGTTGCGCTCCAACTTTCTTCTCCTTCACTCACAAATGGCGCCGGAGCAGCTTTGATTGGCTTTAGAGCTGGAGCTTTCTTACCTGGCTTTGGCTTGCGCACTGGCGGTGGAAGAACTAGACGTTTCTCTTCAACAACTACAACATCGCTAGCCTCTACCTCTGGTTTGTAAACTGAAATGGTGGTGGCTCCACCCTTTGCCGTACTACTGGTTAGCGCGGTTTTGTGGGCGCCTTTAATTATCTCTGCAGCAGGTTTTTTGGCCGGTGCCTTCTTAGCCAATGTTGGGCGAACCGGAGCCTTCTTTACCGGAGAGTTTTTGACTGGCGCCTTCTTAGCTGGCGCCTTCTTAGCTGGGGCTTTCTTGGCTGGGGCTTTCTTGGCTGGAACTTTCTTAGCTGGGGCCTTCTTGGCCTCTACTTTTTTTGCTGCCGGCTTTTTGGCAGGAGCCTTCTTCAGCTTTGCAACCGCTTTTGATAACTTCTTTTTCAATGCCACAACCGCGAAGGCTAAAGGTTTGCATCAATAAACGCCACTCGCCTCGCTTGCCCGTAGCTCGGAGCTCATACTCGTAGGTTAGAATGAGCGTCTTGCAAAAAGACCTGTAACAAGGATTCGCAATGACCAGGCCATCACCTGTTAGCGAGTTGGAAGAAATGGGCTCACGCCAGCATCACAGTGACTCATCTAGAACCAACGGCAAGACAAGAAAGTGGTGAACACCCAAGAAATTTGAGGTGTTTGCAAGGCGGGTGGTACCGCGGTCCTAAAGTGATCGCCCCTCCAAACATTTGACGCAAACCGTGTCAGAGTAATGTTTAGGGAGGCAAAGTTGATGATCAGTAACTCGCCGTATCAAGCGCTTTCTCCCTCTATTGATTTACCTGCCATCGAGCATGAAATTTTAGATTTTTGGCAGACACAAGACATCTTTCACCAAAGCGTTAAAGCCAGAGCTGGTGGCCAATCCTGGACTTTTTATGAAGGTCCTCCTACTGCAAATGGACTTCCCGGAACTCATCACATTGAGGCTCGGGTATTTAAAGATGTGTTCCCACGTTTTCACACTATGAAAGGTAAGCAGGTAATCCGCAAAGCAGGATGGGATTGCCATGGACTTCCCGTAGAGATTGCGGTTGAGAAAGAACTTGGATTTTCCGGTAAGGGTGATATCGAGAAATACGGCATCGCCGCCTTTAATGAAAAGTGCCGTGAATCAGTTCAACGACATGTAGATGCCTTCACAACCATGACAGAGCGAATGGGATTCTGGGTTGATTTTGATGAGGCTTATTGGACTATGTCTAATGAGTACATTGAAAGTGTTTGGTGGTCCCTGGCTCAAATCCATCAGAAAGGTTTACTGGTTCAAGATCACCGAGTTGCGCCTTATTGTCCACGTTGCGGTACCGGGCTTTCTGATCATGAGTTGGCACAGGGTTATGAAACTGTAAAAGATCCTTCAGTCTATGTGCGCTTTCCAATTACAACTGGTGAGTTAAAAGATTTAAACGCTTCGCTTTTGGTTTGGACTACAACCCCTTGGACCTTGGTTTCCAACACTGCGATTGCAGTTCATCCTGAGGTGGATTATGTAGTGGTGCGCACCAAGGAAAGTGAAGAGATACCCAGTGAGGTTTTGGTTGTTGCTGAACCGCTGATTGCAGTTGCCGGCGAAGGCGCGGAAATCTTAAAGAAAATCAAAGGCGCAGATTTAGAGCGCACTGCTTATATAAGACCTTTTGATTTTGTCGAGATTCCCGACGCCCACTTTGTGATTTTGGCTGATTATGTAACTACAGAGGATGGAACCGGTTTGGTACATCAAGCGCCTGCTTTTGGTGCCGATGATTTACAAAGCTGTCGTCGCTACCAACTTCCAGTGGTAAATCCCGTGCTGCCAAATGGTCACTTTGCTGATGACATCAAACTGGTGGGTGGCCTGTTCTTTAAAGAAGCTGATAAGTCGCTGGTGAAAGAGTTAAAGGCAAAAGGTGCGTTGTACAAACATCAACAGTACGAACACTCCTATCCCCATTGTTGGCGTTGCCATACCCCGCTCATCTATTACGCACAACCTTCTTGGTACATCCGAACCACAAAGATTAAAGATGCTTTACTGCGTGAGAATGCGGCTACTGATTGGCATCCAGAAACCATCAAGAACGGTCGATTCGGTGATTGGTTAAACAACAATATTGATTGGGCGCTTTCCCGAAACCGTTATTGGGGTACCCCCCTTCCAATCTGGCGCTGCGAGAATGCACATGAAGAATCTTTTGGTTCACTAAAAGAGCTAGAGGTCAGAGCTGGACGTCAATTAACTGGGCTCGAACTACATAGACCTTATGTAGATGAGATCGAGTTTGCCTGCCAAAGCTGCGATTCCAAGATGACTCGCACTCCAGAGGTAATTGACTGTTGGTATGACTCCGGCGCAATGCCTTTTGCGCAATGGGGCTACCCGCACAAACCAGGATCAGTTGAGAAATTCA